>Ga0214543_1000167_pt1 | contig 94824 bp, 34 predicted proteins | sample CNSS2metaG_FD_160094 | JGI IMG/M metagenome (GOLD analysis project Ga0214543, IMG submission 160094) | Root nodule microbial communities from cowpea collected in UCLA plant growth center, Los Angeles, California, USA - CNSS2 | ecosystem: Host-associated > Plants > Roots > Nodule | place: USA...
GTTAAATGATTAATTTGTTTTATACGTATATATTATATATATTATATTATATTATTATGTATATATATTATATGTATATTATATTATATTATATTATATTATATTACATGTATATGTGTAAATATATGTATATATATATATATATAAGTATATTTTATTTATATGTATATATACTATATTATATTATATTATATTATATTATATTATATTATATTATATTTTATGTGTAAATATATTATTTATTTATATATATTTTTTAGATTATTTAATAAATTATAAATAGTTTAGTAATTTAAGCGGGGACGAGTATTTGGGCGGGTATATATATATCTCCATCCCCATCCCCATCCCCAGTTGAAAATTTCGGGTATTACCCATACCCATACCCATACCCATACCCAGTCAAAGCGGGGATTCCCCGTCAAAACGGGGAGGGTTCGGGTGATACCCACGGGCACGGATTTATTTGCCATCTCTATTGATGAGGGACTAATTCCAAATTTCCCTGAAATTTGAGGGACCAAAAACATATTTAACCCTTTCGGTAATTATCAAATATAAATTACATCATAATGATAAAAGAACTTTAACCTGAGATGCCAATGCGAAAATTTATTTTGAATATTTATTTAATTATGTTTATAGTTAGCATCCGCTTATCATATATTAATCTTAATAAATAAAATACTAAAAAGTAAATAAAATTATTGATTTTAATTTTATTTATTTTAAATATTTATATTAATTTTTTTTATAACAAGAACACTTATTTAAACAAATATAATTCAAAATTTATTAGGCTAATATTCATTAAATCAACGTTATTTTTTATATATTTTTAATGTTTATTTTAATTATTTTTAATTAGTGTTTACTTAATTAATAATTAAATATTAAAAATAAATAAAATTAACGTATGTTAAGTTAATGCTAACACAAATAATTTTTAGTAATAATCTTGTAAAGATTATTATTTTTTTTTTCTAAAAAGGGTTACTTTTGCACATAGTTTCGAATTTAATATGTTATTTAATGTTAGTATAATAAAATCTTTAATGTGTTATTTAATGTTATTATGATAAAGTCATTTGAAATTTTATGTGATTGAGTATCTTTAGTGATAATTTTTATTTAAAATATTTTAATTGTAAGAAAATCACTTTGTATCTGTACTAAAAAACAATTTATTCATTTGTATTTAAATTTGGTTCACAACCAGCAAATCTCAAGATAAACACTAACAACAAACACCAAAAGAGATATGAAGAGATTTTGCACTTAACCTAAGTTTTTTATCTTTATCAAATGAAACCCTTCACGCTTTTCATTTACCCACCTTCATCAAAGAAAATAAAAATGCTAAATAAAATTTCACATGCCATAAAACGTCGGGTAGTAAGAGAAAGAGTAAAAAAAATGTCAACATAATATCAAATTGACGAATAAATATGATATATTACCTATCTAAAAGTTTATGGTTTAAAGAAAAACTTTACAAAAATGGTGAGACTGACAATTTGTTTTTCACTAAGCATGGAATAAATGCACGGAAAGAATCACAACACAGTTCTTATATTATCTAAAATATAAAGTATATAGGTTAATTTTATACTTTTATAATATATTATATTAGATTCTGGATATCCAAAATAGGAATTTTGTAACATTTTTTGTTTTTCATAATAATAATAAATAAAAAATATTAATAATAATTAAAATTATCAATAATACACTAAATTGTCTTAAAATAGTTTTTATAATATTTAGATTTTATATTCTCTGTAGCTAAACAACCTTTATTGCACTACATCTCACATACTTTTCTTCCTTTCTATTTTGTTCTCTTATCCTTTCCCTTTTATTCTTTCTCTCTTATTTCATTTTTTTTATTTGTTTCCTATCTTCCGAATAATATATATATATATATATATATATATATATATATATATATATATATATATATATACTTAAACTAATTACTAAACAAAACTAAACTAACATACAAGTAAAAACCAAAGGTTACATATCACATACGTCACATATAATTATAAGACAAAATCGTAAAACTCATGATGAATTCTTTAATTGTGTCGGTATCCATTAATAACTTGTCGTCAATAAACTGCTATAACATACATAATACATATTAAACAAACAAATGTTTATTTTTCACCAATAACTATTACAAGAATTCTTGTAATTACCGAAGATCTTGTATCGATAAAAGTAAATTCGTCTATACATTCAAAATTACTAACAAATTTTAGAATTTATTTTCATCGAAAATTTATATTGATAGTAAATTTGTTGGTAAATTTTGTGAGTTAGATTTGTCAATAAATTATAATTTGTATTAGCAATAGATAATTTCGTCGACAACATAATAAATTATAATTTGTATTAGCAACAGATAATTTCGTTCCATTGGTTATAATTTTGATTTTTGACAGATTTATTTGTCGATAAATTGAGCGGCAAATTTTCTACATAGTCTAATAGTATTATTTATATATTAAAGCGAGATGAATAATAAGAAAATAAGGAGAAGGAGGACATAGAGGAAAAGAAGGTCAAGCTAGTGACGGCAACAAAGGTGTGAAAACAACAACAACAAAGGCATGAGTATGATAATTGTGGTGGTTCGATGACAACACAAAAGTATAACAGTGACACAAAGGTGTGGTGATCGTGACTGCCGGAGTTAGAGGCTAGGAGGAAGAAGAAGAGTAAGAAAATGAGGATGATGAGTCAAAAGGTAACGACAGTTGATGTAGTAATGACAACAACACCACGAGAAGGAAAGGAGGAAGAAGAAAAAAAAGAAGAAAATGAAGAGAAAAAAAAAAGATTAAATTATGATTTTTATCGACAAATTTTACTGATTAATATTTATTAACAAATATGTGATCCTTGATAATAGTTGACAGATAAAAAAATATGTCAATAAAATTTATCGACGAATTTTTAAATATCATTTTTAAATATCAGTAATTCTTCCATAAAATTGAATTGTTAACTTCTTGAACCATGTTTGAGTATTTGGATTTCAACTGATCCTAATAAAAAGAAGTAAAACATAAAGATATAACGTAACTTTTAAATTACTGTCATCAACTTAAATTTTATGCAACCCACTACAATTCACATTGACATACTTTTGCCAAAAATTTTACTTAACATTAAATATAATTTGAAGGAAAGTGTATTATATTTATAATTATTTATCAAACTTAATAATTTGTTAATTTTCTTATGTTTTAATATTTATTTAGAAAAAATTGTTTCTTTTTGAAATTTGAGTTAATAACTTTTTTTTTCTCAGAAGGTTTATTCTTTAAAAAAGAGATTGAGTTAAGAAAATTAAAAAACAGAAATAAAAATGATTTTGATATAATCATTTTTAATAAACAAATTTACCATTAATATTTTTTGTCTAACAAATTTATTATAATTAAAGTTTTGTTGGACTGGGTAAGATATCTTTTAATTTGTGGCTTCATAAAGAGAGAGAGGAAAAAAAAAACATTAAAGAACACTAAAAGAATATGAAAATCCATACACTTGAAACTCCTTTTTCTAATACTTGTGGGTCTTGTATTAGAACTAGTTTATTAATTTGAGTTAATCTAAATAAATTGGAACCATCGTATATAAAAAAAGTAACTTTTTAATTTATCAATGCAACTCTATTTTTGCATGCAAGAACTACAATTTTTTATTTGCATGAAAACATTTTTTTTATGAATTTTGTTTTTTCTGAACAAATAAAGGACTGATATGCTCAATCACAAACGCCAAAACCTAACTAACTGACCAATCAATTTGCAATCAAATAGATATAAAATCTGGAGGGATTGGAAAGAATGAATCCCCGTATCTATATCTAACCCAACCAATTTATCTTTCGGAATATGAATAAAAACAAACTTCCAAAACAATCATATCAAATTTAACATCTAATATAAAATTATTAATACAAAGTATTTGAAGTCCTAATTCATTACCTAATTAAGTATGAACAACACAAAAAGAGTGATATTTCTTATGAGATGAATCATTATTATTTTTTCTCTATTTTTTTTTCCCTTTAGAAGGGTTAGGGCTTCAATTATCATAAAAGAATATCAGATGGAACAAAGCATCTTGTGTTGTGTTCAAAAGATATTATCACTTACACACGTCATCATGACAAGTGTGGTTGTGAACAGGTAACTATCAACTTACACAATTGTCAGCAACTGAGAAATAATCAAATTATAAATTTCAGATAATTCAATAATTTTTTTAATTTGCTTGTAACAAAATGTGCAATAGATGTCGATAGAAATAGGAAAATAATAATGATTATATAAATTAGTAGCAGATGATTTTGATATGTCATGTTATTAAAAAGGTGTAAATAATTTGCAGTTTATATTTATTTTTTAAAATCTTAAAATATAATTAGGGATAGAATAGGAATATAAAACACACATATATAAAACGAAGAATTTTCATTATATATTTGTATAAATATTATAAAAATTGTGAAAAATTCAAATAATTACTATTTTCATCTAATATTACATGAAGTTAATATGGTTCTTTGTATTAAAATAATTAATGATTTAATTAAAGTAGACAATGAATGTAGCATTAATAGACATAAAGAGATTATTTTGATAAAATTATTTTAATAATACACATACTTATTGTTATTTTTAATATATAAAAAGATAATTTTTTATAATTATTTCTTGTCATCTGTAATTTGAAAATTTATTTTTTTATTAAAAAATAATTTCACCATTTAATAATCATATAAAAAATTTGTTTTTATAAATTATACATATTTTTTAAAATTATATTTTTTTTATACAACACAATGTACACATGCGATCAGAGAAAAAAAAAAGCATACATGTTCTTTAATTGGTATAACAAAAAATAAAATGAAAAAATGAAAAATTTATTTATAATATAACAATAAAACAATAGTGAATAAGAGGATTGTTGTTGTCAAGACTTGAGAGTTAAATCCTGTTAGGAAGGCTGAGGGTGAAGTGCGCAATCACTTGGAGACACTAAATAATAAAACCCTTTGTTTGCAGTTCACATTCGCACTCTCTTCTCTTCCTCACTTTCAAACTTAACCTAAACCCAACGTTGTCGTTTCCTCATCCCAATCACCATCGTCCCGCCTACCACTGCGTCAATGTCGGCCACTGGTGGCGCCGCCATCGCCGGTGGAAACCGAAACCGCAATCGCCATCTTGGTGAGAACCGTTTCTACAGTCCGCCGCCCTTGCGAAAACACAGAGAGAAGCAGGAGCAGCAAAGGTCTTCGTTGTCCAGAACTTCCTCGGAGAACAGGCCTGGTTCCTCCTCCGATTGTTCGATTTCTTCTCGTGCCACATCGGATATGTCCAATTTGGATCGATTGTTGGAGCACATCACGCCCCTTGTTCCCACCCAATATTTCTCTAAGGTAAAATCACCGTCAATTGCGCTGTATTTTTTCTCCTTTCTAGTTACTCGTTATGAAGGTGAAGGTGTTAAATTTACTTAATTGGCAGTGAAGTAGCAGCATTGGACCTTTTTATTTATTTAGTGAGTGAATGAATAAATAGGTAGGATGTTTGGTTAGTCAATGTAGACATACCATGAAAGCCATTTAGGTTTTGTAGTTTAGGTTTTATAATTTATACTTGCGCTGAGGTGACCCTAGATTGATTGTTGCAAAACAAACTAGTACAGTGTGAATGTTTTTTAGTTTGTTTCCAAGGACGCACTGCTTATTTGGCTGGATTTTGTTTGTGTGGGAATTAACAGACCAACTCCAGGAGATGGAAAACTAGGGAGACTGAATTGCATCCATATTTTGTGCTTGGAGACTTGTGGGAGTCTTTTAAGGAATGGAGTGCTTATGGGGCTGGTGTTCCTATAGTGTTGAATGGGAGTGAATCTGTGACACAGTATTATAATGTCTCCTTATCTGCCATTCAGCTGTATATCGATCCTTCAAAACCCTCCACTCGACTGAGGTATGTCCGTGTAAAACATTTCAGCACTATTTTGGATTCTTTAATTTTTTTACTGGATCCCTTTTTTGTTTATAGATGCACCTTTCCTTGATTGGTAATCAATGAACTTCTATTCTTATCTTTTCAATGTTCTTAAATCAGTAATCTTTTAATTGTTGTCTTGTACATGTCAAGGAAGATTTCATAATGCATTTCTATTATGCATGATGAGGAAATGGAGTTCCGATTACCCACTTAGACCTTGATGAATTTGGAGTCCTTTGATGCATGGATAAATATTAAAAGAATGATTGGTGGTCTTATTTATAATCACATTGAGGCAGAATTTAATGAGACTGAAGCAAAGTTTCACTTTTGTTTACAAATTGATGACTTTAATGCCCATGGCAGCCCTGTCTGATTTTTCTTATTTTAGTGTTTGATTTGTTCTTAAATATCTTACTGCTGTATTTGCTTGTGTGGGGTGGCTATAGTGAATAAAAATATATGAAGTCTGGATACATTATGTGACAAGGATATTATACAAACAAATATGAGAATGCAGGATATTCTTCAAGATTCGAGGATATAATCTAGATACATGAACTTGAGTTAAAAAGTACTTCACATAAATGCAAAATATATGTGAAGAGAGGTTGAGCATTTCCAATTAATACATAACTATATTGGAAGATGGTGATCATACTTTCCAAAAATAATGTTTATGATCATAGAAAAAGTTACAAAGCCGCAGTTGCCTATCCTTCCATTGAACATGTTACAAGATTACTTATTTTCCCTAACTCAAGTTAGGATGTCACAAAAGTCATTAGTCCTCCTCAAAAAGAAGTTTGCTACATATTTTGCCTAATGTTTACTGTATAAAGTCGTGTAAGTTTAGTCCTATTCTAAGTATTGGATTCATATCTCAAGAATATTAATTGGTAGTTTTTTATTTCTAGAAAATGAAAGATACGTCTTGGATTCATATCTAGGTAGGAGGATCATGTGTGTATTCATATTGGACATGATATGGGTAAGACACCTAGCTTTTCCATTTTTTAGGAGTATCTAGGCTTCACATATAAAAGTATATATCAATAGTTTTGGTTTGGCTTCTGATTATTGTGCTATAGAGATGCCTTTGGCAAGGTAGAGAGAATATTCTCCCATAACTGGGTCTTGAAGGATAACATATGAGGTAGGGGGAAAAGCTAAGTAAGTAGCTTAAGAACTCACATGCCATACATGCATAGTGCATGATTGAATTGACTAGGCCAAGTTGCCGATGTCTGGTGGATAAATCAACTTGTCTACAATTTTATAATGGTTGACTAAGATGGTAACATATTCGCCAATCAGTAATGTGTGATCTAACTCTCTAAGAGACCTAAGAATCGAGCACAATAATGGCAACTACTGAAACCTGATCCTTTTGTTGTGTGAAATCAAGCTAACTGTTTTAATACTGTAGACAGTAATTTCCTTATCCAACTATTCTTATATTGTGTACTTGCATCTTAAGTCATTGTATTGTATTTAGCATATTTACTCTATTGTCCATCACCCTCTGCAGCTCTATAAAATGTATTGTTACTAGTATTTTTACTTGTTATAACTTTGATGTACTGTTACTACGCCTACTCATAGTAGCTTTCTTGGTGTCTACTACTAGTTGCCTATTTTAATAAATTACATTTAGCAAGTTGTAGACACTATTCAATATGATAGAAATTTATCTTACAGTTTTATGCTCATAAACACAATCATTTAAATGTAAGGAGTTCAGATCAAGGAACCAAATTATTTTCCCTTTTTGCTCGTGTCATGATCTACCCTTTCCAGGACCAGTTTACCATTTTAGCTGAATTTAAAGACTTGGCACAGTATGATATGTAACATTGTCATTCTAATGTTCATCTTTTTTCCAGGAAACCCAGTCAAGAAAGTGATTCTGAATCAGCTAGAGAGACAAGCAGTGACAGCAGCAGTGGCTATTGTCATGAAAGAGGAGCTAAGAGTGTTCATGGCAGTAGGAATCATCTTAATGTTTTGGATGCAAGCAATCATGCCTTGGAAAGGGTCTCACAAGGTAAACCTTTCATGGGTTCATCAAGTGATGAGACTGAGAGCTGCAACCCTCCTGGTCAGCTTATATTTGAATTCTTTGAGCATGAGTCACCTTATAATCGTGAGCCATTAGCAACCAAGGCAAGATGTTATCATTTGTTGGACTTACAAATTAGATTGTGTGTTTTTTTGGATAAATTTTTTTGTAGCACTTTTATCTAAATAAAAATAAAAGGAAAGATGAAACTAACTTTTCGTGAGCTAAATTAGCTTGTGAAGGATTTTGTTTCATTTTTTTCTTATTTTCCGTAAGTGCTTATAGGAAAAAAATTTAACCAAATAAATCGTATGTTCTTTTTAATCCTAACAAGTATTCATATTGCTTGACTCAGATTTCTGATCTTGAACGACAATTTCCAGAGTTGAAAACATACTGGAGCTGTGATCTTTCCCCTGCAAGTTGGGTTTCATTTGCTTGGTATGTTTTTCTCATCCTCTTGGTCTTCTAATTATTGTGGTTGGACAATAGCCGTTGTAATTACTAATTTAAAATTATTTGTTGCTGTGCATTTTTAAAGGTACCCAATATACAGAATACCTACTGGTCCAACATTACAGAGCCTTAGTGCTTGCTTCCTGACATACCATTCCCTGTCAACAGCTCTGCAAAGTATGTCTTGTTGTCTGTATAATTTCTATGTATGCTAGATGTTTGTAAATAGGTATCAACCATAACACGTGTAATCTCTGAATCAGGTTCAAATACTGATGGGCTACATAATCATTATTCGAGAGGTAGGGACATATCGAAGCTATCATTACCAATCTTCGGGCTTGCCTCACACAAGTTTAAAATTTCTGTCTGGGATCCTGACGGAGTTTCTGAATGTCAGAAAGCGAACTCTCTGTCGCGTGCTGCTGAAAACTGGCTCAGGCTATTGCGAGTGAATCATCCTGATTACAATTACTTCATGACTCATTATACATATTTGAGATGACCGGAGATTCTCTCAACAGAAGCAGCCCAACTTCCTAATACCAGTTTATGTAATCCCTGCCAGTATATTTTTGTTGTCCATTAAATTAGCAGTTATTTTTCCATATGCTCACAAACGCCTGAATCACTTGTGTTTTGCTAAATAGAACACCAGGGTCACTTCTTCAGTAAGGGGAGAATAGGTATTGAAAACTATACACCTTTCATATTGAAGGGTCTGCTTCTGATTTCATAGGGATGCAAAAAAGAACATTATTAACCAAATTTAAGCTTTTTGTTTTTTATGTCTGTTATCCTGATGATGGCTGAAAGATCCAATTGATATGCCACCTGATACATGTCTAGTATAAATGATGCCAATATAGTTGTCCATAATAAACCTCTTTATGGTGTGATGGAATTATCAATTATATAGACTGATTTAGAATTATTCGTCAGTCATAAAATTTGAAGGGCTTATCCATGATTGTGAGGACATTAAGAACATTCCAAATCATAGAGTCAGATTAAAAGCGAGCATTATTGTGGAATCTAGATTGATTTTCACGAATCATGTCAGTGAAGTAAAAATCATGACAGCAAAAAGTATTGGTAACATTATTTATATTTCATGCATGTACGCGTCTTCCCTAGTCTCCACAGCTTTCAAACTTGCCATATGATGACCTTTAATGATTTCATGTGTTATGACTATTACCAAATCTTGGTCACTTATAAGTATAAGTGGGACTAAATTTATCTAAACTAGCATTTAGTCATGAACGATTATCTTACCTTAAGAGTTCAAAAGGAGCATAGATAGAAGATCTTTCAAAATATTTAAAATGTAAGAACTAATCAATTTTTGTCAATAATTATGGTAAAATGTATCATTTAAATTTTTTTCTTATTGAACTAGCACAATTGATTTTCTTGTTTTGATATTCATGGGTAATGTCAGGGTTTTCTTTCACCTCGTTTTGGCATTCACAGGAGACAATGACGTTCAATTTTATTTTATTTTATTGTTTTCCACAATAGTTAGAGTAAACTTTAACTACAATGTTAATATATGCTAATCATAAATTATAGTTTATCACGTAAATTCCAATTTTTCATGACTCGGAGGTTTGATGACGTTTCCTATTTTTCATGCAGACTATAGTAAATGTATTTTGAATAACATTTTGAAAATTCAAGTAACATTTAATATATGAATTGATGAAACTTCCTCTATCCAGCAGTGCTTGCAAACGTATATAGGAGTTGGGTATTTTGCAATCATCAAGGTTTCAAAAAGTTGTAAGAAACAATTGTGAACATAAGCATCTTATGAAAGATGTCAAGCAGATTATTCGTATAAATTTGTATCAATATATTTTGCATCGTACATATTCTAAATCCAAAGTTTAATTTTATCACATGAATCATTTAAGTTTAGTTTTAATATACTTGTCACGCTCGAAATTATTATGTTAAAGTGTAGGTGTATAATTCTGTTCTACATTACGCTTTAAAACAGATTATTGACTTGCCCATTTTACTAATTCAAAATGTGAGGCTATAGAAATATAGCTAAATTCAAGCTAAAAAGAAGAAAAATATTACTTTCAAACTTGAATTTATAACTTACAAATTATTTTTCAAGAAGCTCTCGTAGCTCAGTTGGTTAGAGCACCCGTTTAGTAAGCGGGAGGTCTTGAGTTCGACTCTCAACGAGAGCAAAATTTTAATTTTACTTTCTGGTTTCTATTTTTTTGGTTTTTGGGCTTTGGCCCAGTTACGCTACCATTTAAAATGCTTCTTTTTTCGGACACTTTTCTGTTAATTTTTTTTTTGGGCTTTGGCCCCATTACGCTACCACTAAAATCATTTTAAAACGTAAGAATTTCGTTTTTGACTTGTCTGTCTTATATGTACAAAGTTTATTAATGGCCTTAACAACGTAAAATCCTCAATATAACAAAAATTTGGTTAACTTTACTATTTCCCCTGCTTCTTCTCTTTTCACGGGTAAAAAGACTAATGATGTTTCGAACAAATTTTTTCTTTAACGATTTTTACATAATAACTAAATTTCCATAAGTTAAAATTAATCGGTATACGTTATTTTTCCAAAAAATATATTCTGTATTTTTTAACTTTTTTAACTTATAGAAAAATAAAATTTATTTTCTATATGTTTATCGTGTTTGAAAAAAAAAAAAACTAGTCCAAAAGCTCTTTTTTTTTTCTTCTTTTGGGTAAAATGACGCATTTATTTAGAGAAAGTATCTGTTCGGCTTACTTTTTTTTTAACTGAAGTATTTTGATGGTAATATTCTTTCGTTTGTGTACTGTGAAACCACACTTCTTTCATAGTGCAGTTTATTTAATATATCGCACAAAAAAAAAGTTAATTTTCCATATTTGTCACTTTAAAAAATATATTTAAATAGTTATCAAATGAATTATTATATAAATTTCCTTTCTTAATTAAAATTAAACTAATTATAATACAATTAATACAAAAGTACAAACTACCCTACTTAATAGAAATTGAATTGGTATGTACAATAATTAATTTAATTACTATTAAAAGGATACTTTTTGTATCATAATTTATTCAACTACTACCAAAAAGGGTATTTTTTTTTTTTAATATCTTGATTTTAATTTGCTGATAAGGAGGTGAATTTTTGCGATGGGTCACTATCTGTATAATATTTGAGTAATGAAGGGCAGAGTGATGGTAAAGAAAAGGAGATGGAATGGTCTTTATTAAGGGACCCAATTGGATGTTCACAAAATTTGAGATAAAATTTGTAAAGTTTTGTGGTAAGAGGAAGTAAAAAAGAGTACTTGATTCATTGGTACATATGTAACAAAAACAAATGTGTAATCATAGTACGTAACCTTCACACATCGTCCAATTATTTTGGCTTTAATTGTAACTTGGTTTTTGACTTTTAGCAATCATATTGTTCCATCACATGATGACCAAACAGACACAAAGAAACGTATGATTGCTCCAACTGGAATGACATGGAGAAAAAGACTTTTCCCATACACTCTCTCTAAAATACTTTCAATTTTAACACTCATTTTCTTATTCCACTTGCTTGATTTTATTTTTTTAATAGGAAGATTCAATATTAATAAGTTTTCATTTAATTCTAATTATTTCTTTTTTAAGTTTGAACATCTTTATATCTTTAAGATTTATCTTAAAATAGAAATTACCTGTTAAGTCGTTATCGTAATAAATCTGATCCTGATATCACTGTTAGGTTTTTTTTAAAAAGACAAAAGACATTTGATATTAATGAATTATGAATAAGTCTATATAAAAGATTAAGATATTCTTTTATATCTAAAACTTTAAGAGGATGAATTTATCTCAAGAAAAAGAATTTATGATTCTTTCGTTTATATATGATTTATTTACTTATATGTAAGTAAACTCTTTTATATTTTCTGATGTGAAACTTACAATTTATCTTGAATCCTAACGCTTTATGTATTTCAATAACCATTGTTTTTCTCAATCAACTTGATACTAAAGTTTCTGATCGTATTCGTAATATGATAAAGTATTTGTTGTGCACAATTTGTTAAGCTTTACATTTTATTTAAAGGTTATTGGGTAGAATATATGCAACTATATGTGAGGTGGATTTGGTTGTGTCTGCTCCATGTGTGTGCATTGAACATGTTTGAAAGAAAGACGCAAAGAAGATGCTGCTTATTCACTTTAATATGCTGCGCTGACTCAACCTTGCACACCTATGCGGCTTTTCCACTTCATGGCTTCATATATACCCCTCATTCCTAAGGACAAAAAAAAGAACCCTCATTTTTGGTTCAGTTTATTAGATCCAGTGAACACTAAAATGCCCCCAACTTGGCCCAACAATTGCTCATCATGAATAAGAATTTACTTTATATTCCTTCAACATCATGTCGGCGTGGATTCTATATTGATTTTAGCTGAGTTAACTATTAATATCGAGTGCTTATCATTAAATTAAAAACTATAATCAATAGTTAGAGTGTAATTCTTTTTACATTGTGACCGCAATAATTCAAAAGTTTTGTATTATAGATAGTTAAAAATCTCACGTCGATTGATCACATTTTTTTGATACCCAGTGATTCAATTCAAACATAAGGTGGAAAGAGTGATGTTTTGTTTATGTAGAAGAAACTTTGAGGGTGATTTATGCAGCAAGAATATGTTTGTTGTGGGATTGATCTGAAATGAATATGTATTTATATAAGGTGTTTATGGCCTAAAGAAGGTAAAAGGAGCACAAGCACATGTTAGGAAGTGGTGAGACCACAGAAATGATGAGGCCATGATAAAAAAAAACTGTGTTGTGAATGAAACATTTCCTAAATGTAATGGTAGGTAGTTGAGTATGCATGCACAATTGTTTGAAACATGCATGCAAAGGGATATGTACTTGCAGATAATGTCACATGTGAGTGTGTTGTTGGAAGAATAAAATTATGTTTTTGTGAAGAATAATGCTCTCTCATGCATTATTATCACACACATGTGCTCTACTTCTATACTTCTAAATTCATCACCAATATGAATATATGCCAAACCTTTAACTGCCTCATTTTCTTCTTCTTTTTCTCTTTCTTTTTCTTATATTCCCACACTTAATGTCTCAACGTCTCTCACCCCTACAATGCTTAATTCTTATTATTTTCATCAATTTTTCTCATTTTTCAAGTAAAAAAAGTATGGATTTCTTTTTTTGAAAAACTATTGGAGAGAGAAAAGTAGAGGAATTCATTCGATCTACACGAAATATTCTTGATAAATGTGTTACTATCAGTAAGATAAATATTATAAGTTCGATATTCAGAAAGAGTGAGAACAAAATCACCCATAAATAATATTGAAAATATTGATTGTCTTTATTCAATCAATTGCGAATGAATAAAAACAAGTAAATGAAGATAGATTACTAGAATAACATCGAGCGTAACATATTTTCCAGAAAATGTTTTTTTATCATTGATGACAAATTTAGAGATTTAATGATAAAAAAAAAAGTTCTATTGGGTACTGTTAGGTTTACAAAGGAGGTTCACTGGGGGGCGTTCTTTTCTTTAACCGGACACGCTTACCTGACCCACACTGTCAGTAAGACTTTCGATACTAGAACCATATTGCACTCGTCTGAGCCGGTTTTAACCATCGGCTCTGATACCACTTGTTAGGTTTTTAAGGAGGGAGTTATATTGAGGAGAACAAACACCCATGAGACCTGAGTCCAACTACATAAGGCATTGACACCACTCTCAACCCAAAACCTTAAGGTGATGTGTTTATGGGTCTTTATTTTTATATAATGCTCTATTTTCTCATTTTTTATTAATGTGGGACTTAGACTCACACTTGAATTCTTAACAGGTACATGATAAAAGAATTAGTCACATATTATCTATTAAGAACGAAATGTTAAAATTATTTTATTATAATACATTGATAAATAGTTCAAAACATTAGAAAATTAATAACTAATAAGTTTTGTTTAAATTTTATCTTAAATTTAAAATTTTATAAATTTTTTCTTGCAACTATTTAAGATAGAAGATAGTACGAAAGATTTGGGTTCATATAACATTCCAATTTATATAGTTAATACTACAAAATAGACATAGACATGATATCATAAAAAAAAGCATATGTATAATTTATATATTACTAGTAAAAATATATGCGCTCACTTGTTTACGATAATAAAAAATAATAAAATTAATCGATGTTCCTGACATTATATTTTATCACTGAATTTATAATGATATTGTGATGTTGTGACAGATTTATAGTGGAAACTAATCACTAACTTTATTTCATTCATTGTCATATTATAATCGAAAATGTAAAGAGTCAAATTCCTCGTCATGTTCCACCAAACAACTTTTCCCACAAACACAAGTTAATAAATCTCATGTCTCTTACATGTATTTGCCACATCTTTAATTATTTTTAAAAATTCTTTTTTTTTTTCTCTCTCGAGGGATAGTGCTATATTTTAGTTCCACGTGATTTGATTTCTAATTTAAAAAAATATATATATAATTTATTTTGTCCAATAAAACAGCACTTGAGAAATTTTACTACTAACAAGTAGAATTGCAATTTTATTTAAAAGTGATTATTAATTAGTTGAATGAACAGTAGAATGAGTTTGAAAGAAAGAGAAAAAAGTAATATTATATATCTGGATGCCAACCCGCACGTTGTGATAAAATGAAAGTCTCTAAATTTGTGTGAAGTAACGTACGAATGCGCAATGAATTGCTGTTTTCCTCTTTTGTAAGCTGTAACACACATCACCTACCTCACCTCCTTTTTTCACGTACTTAACTTCTACTTCTTTATTAACATATAGGGACAAATCTAAAACGTCGTCGTTCCATCTCACAATAACATGTATTCCTTTCTCTCTGCAGGATCCCTGAAATATACATAGAATAAGTGTTTTGAACTAGTTTTAATACCTTTAGATCATATATATGACCGCTACAACTTTAATCTTTTAGATTATGTTTTATTACTTTATATTTATTCTAACCAAAAATAACTTTAACCCTTCACCCTTTATTTTAGTAAGAAAGTTACTTCTAAGAACCGTAGTCCAGAATTAATTTTCTTGAAACAGTTAACTTGAGGATTTAATTATAAACTCTAAAACAGTTGTATTTGTATTCAGTTCTTTCTAATAATGAGTCTTGAAGAATGAAGTACTATATGATAATAGAACTTGGCTTTCAAAAGATAATTTTGTAAATCCTATTTAATAGCATAAAACTATTAAACAAAATATTTTGTAGTTGATAATCATAAAATATAGATTATTAAGATGTATTTATCATATTACATTCAATCAAATCAAAAGATTAAATGAGATACAAGTTTATGACAATCTAATGATCAATCTAAAGATTTGGAACTTTTAAAAAAGATATACACACGAGTCTAAAATATCATCTATACAGCTGCATCTTCTTTCCTTTTAATTGATCCAGCTACAACTTTTTTCATCTGTCCATATCAATTAAGTGATCATTGTTACAAAAGAAAACAAGACATAGAGAAAAGGTAAGCTAATGTACAAACAAAATTTAATCATTAAAGAATACAAACACTTAAATCATACATAACCAATCATCATATCTCATACAAAGACCTAAAAATATGATTTAATTATCCGGATACATGCATTGATATTAGACCTGGTAAGTAGTGGCGGAACTTGAACAAAAATTTTAGGGGGCCAAATTATATTTGTTATATATAAATTAATTTTTTAATTAAAAAAAATTCATTTCTTTACATCGTTTTCTTTATTCAAAATAAGTACTCATGATAATAAAATCCAAACACTATGACAATAATATATATGGAATCAAAAAAAAGTTACCTTTAGTCAAAGTGTTCATCTATGTTCTTTCAATGACTTAAAATCTTCAATAATTGAATCAAAACTGAAGCTAGTTGCAATATCACTTTCCATGAAAATCAACTCAATTACGTGTAACAATGAAAACATCTGAGTTAGGCCGTTCGCTTGATTTTTTACTAAAAAGATAGCACGGTAATCAATATGCATCATCTTTTAGTGGCGACATGAAAGAAATAAGTTAAACCATGTATATTGAAATCTTCTTGGATGATCATCTTTACCGGACAACGAATAATTTTCTAGATGCATTTGATATGGACCTCATTTTAGATAAGCCCTTCGTACCTCATTAATTTGATTGTGGGTATTGTCAAGTTTGAATACGCTTATCTGGATCACGATCTAAAGCATTTTCAAATTCATTATATATAATTTAGGAACCTTTTTTTTCCAGCAAAGAATGAATAAACTAAAGAAGAACACTTATGGGGTGCTCTAACCCTTTTACAAAAAGATCAATAACATGTATAAAAAGATGTAAAAGCTTGACATCGAAACCTTTCAAGACATGACAGTCAATAACTAGAGATCCATCAAAGATTAAAAAGACCCTAAAGAAGATGCACATGAGACTAAAGCAATAGCCACAAACTTGTTATGCTGCTCCAAAATACACAACCAAAAATAGAGACAGAAAGATCCTACACATGAATAGGTACAGGCAAGCGTATAATTTAGGAACCTTATAAAGTTGTTTTTCATTTTCTTCAATTTTTGAATTCTCGTGAAGTTTCACAATTTTAAATGACGTATATGTATTTTTTTCATCTTCATCACAAGCCTTTCTCTTGAAAAAAGAATCAATTATTTTACTCTTTTCCATAATTTTTCTAATATAAATTTGTCACATCTCACCTATTTACAAAAAGATAAAATTATGAATACCCCAAATTAAATCTTAAACAAAAACTCAATATTTTAAGAAAATTAATAACTTATAAATGATTAGCTTCCCTTATCTTAGAGTAGATTCCTAATTTTGCTTTTCCTTTACACAACTTCAAAGCCTAAAAGAGCTCTATCTACACAAAGAAGAGTTTAATCAACAATTAGAGCATGATTTTATTATCTCTAGCAAATAGAGATATGCCTAGAGCGTAGAAAAGCTACATATAAGAGAAAAACATATTGTTTCGAAAAAAAGGTAAAAAATGAACTTATTTAAAAGAATAAATTGTCCGGTCCAAAATGTTTCTTAACTCTTCAATTTTTTCGTAGTGCAATTTGATTTTGAAAATAATGGTGGTGAAAATTGAGATTGAAATAAGAGGAGAGAAAGAAATTGAGGCACGGAAGAGAGAAACAAAATAAAGAAGTGTAGGAAGTTATAATATAGAGAGAAAATGTGATTTTTAAATTTTAAAAAAGTTTTTTCAAACTAAATTAATATAAATAAAGTAATAATATATAAATATTTTTTTTAAATATATAAAAAATAAAATAAATAAAATATCGTTGGGAGATCCATGACTCCCCTGTCTCACTTATGTTTCGTCACTGCTGGTGAGTTGTGCACTTGTGGTGACATCCAATGCTCTGTCAAGCCATAGATAAAGAGTTTTTACTCTACCATACACAAAGTTAGTTTGTTAACGTATTTGACCAAGGTAAAACTCCTATAATAGGATCTCATGCTCCTCTCACCACATACTCTATTATTATTATCTATTTGAGAATTGAATAGTTATTAAAACATCAACAAATAACTTTCAACTGAATCCCCACATTAATACATACATTACTACAAATCACTATTAATCATCCTTGAATTCTTGAATTAGCATTGACCAATCTCAACTCAACCTCATCTAAATAATATCAATTACATATTATATATCACTCATTTCCTAGACAATAATTCACGTTTACCACAAAACACCAAAATTTTAGCATAAAAAATATTATTTGATTCTAATGTATTCGTTCAACATAATCATGTACTCGTTGAACATTTCTATTCTATTAATACTTTTTATTCGAATTCACAACATTTCTATTAAATCAAGTCACCTCCTTTTTAAATACCACATTTTATTGTTAAAAAGTTATTGCGCACTTTTTTTTTTCAAATATAATTATGAAAAAATTAATTTACTAAAAATCAATCTCATCAATCTAATGATTAATAATGTGTTTTGTGATATATCTCCTTTATTAGGTGGACTGTCTTATCCTAATCCCATAATAATTATGTTAATCAATATATTATAATAATATTTATAACAGTAGTAATTTTTACAACTTGAAAAAATCTCATTGAGGTCTTAAATATTTTTCCTCGTGTTATTCAGGATTTCTTTTTCTTCCATGTTGAAAATACCATCTCCTTATATTATTAGTGGGTTTTTATTTATACCGTCCGCATGATGAATTCAGGATAAATTGGATTTTGATATAGTAATAATTTGATTAATAATAGTAGTTATTAGCATATTAGAATAAAAACAGACATTACAAGTGTTCACAATTTTTTAAATATTTATATCGTATTATAAGTTAATATTTATATTGTATTTTTAGTTATAATATGTATATAAATTGATAAAAACAATGAGAATATTAAAAAGTACATGAATGTTAGGAGTAGAAAATATATATATATATATATATATATATATATATATATATATATATATATATAAACCTGTGATAGTTATATACAAAATATTTCAAATGATTATTTGACTTGAACTCATATTATAGATATTTTATTTTATTTCGAAAAGATTGATGTATTGAATAGATTTATAAATTTTGCACTTGCCATACTACATTTCGTTCGCACAGAGTCAATAACCACTTATATAATAAAGTAGATTTCTTTCATCTATGAGATTGTATGATCCTTTATCGATTCTCACTACCTAACACTTTTCTTTATGTGAGTTTAATATTATTAAAGTCAGGATAATCTCATACACAGAATCAACATTAATCTCATTCACACATAAATCAACATTTTACACTAGATTATGGGTCATGCGCTCACTATACTTGGCCACATACCCCACACAAAAATAGTAGATTATGATTAACATATTGAATCTACTTAGTCATATGCTCACTCATATTATTTTCAAAATATTAAAACATGTAATCCAATTTATTTATCGAAAAAAAAAATTTAACAAATCTTAATAATTAAAAGCATTTAAAATAAAATTTTCAAGTTTTTGGAACATTGTTCGGTTCAACCACTTGTCTTTCTCCAAGAGAGCCCACTTGTTGGCCCAACAAGTTCACCTACACTCACCTTATCATAATAGCTCGCACAATGAGGAAATTGTTTCGCCGAACAATCTAATCTCTAGAAGAGGTTTGTCTATTCACCAATCTTCTTTGAGCTCTTTAGATTTTCAAAAATTCACTTTCACTCAACAATTGGATGGCTCGTCCAACGAGTTTACACAATTTCAAAAATTCAATAGATGTATCAAATCAATCAATGGGTAAATTTGGAACAATTTTACTCTCTTGTACTGAAAGTGCTATAATTAGTTCAAAATGACTTTAAATGATACCAATTAATACTCACATAATTACACAAGCATCTCAATTATTAGATACATTAATAACTTTTATCACAACCCACACATAATCATAATCTATCATCATATAACAACTATATTTACTTTGGTCAACAATATATCACACAATTTTCCATAATCAATTCATTCAACCAAACTTACTCGTAAAGAGCAAACTAGTTTCCTTTACCTAAATAGAGTTTTTGACTCAATTAAAGACATTAACTCTCACATGATGTTCCATCTAAAAATAAAATAAAAACACATATCAATTATATAACATACCATAATATAATGATTACAAACATACGAAAAATCATCTTAAGCTTTTTTTTAACCATTTGCAACCGCACCACGTGCAACAAAAAATTCAATCTAACTCAAAACTTATACTAATCACAATTTTAATAGGATATATTATGACTCATGTCATATTCTCTAATCTATAAATAAAAGAGAATTATTTAAAATATATATATATATATATATATATATATATATATATTATATTTTATAGAATGACTACTTCTACTTTCAACTAATTTGTAGATTAATATGATATGATACCCACTTGTTTGATATGTTTCATGTAAGCAATTATATTATATATTTTATCTCAAAAATATAAGACAGATAAGGTAAGAGCTAACTTATTATTATTATTTAAAGTAAAGTTAAACAATTGTTTTAGTGTCACGATGTTATTTTTATTTTGTCTCTTATTTAAAAAATAATATATGTATTTTTTTAAAATAATCAGTATGTTTTCTTCTATCAAACTAATTAATAGAGTTAACAATTACATTTAACATTAAAAAAATTAAAACTATTAAAAACTGTAGGATAAAATGAAAAATTCATCATAATAATAAAATAAAAAACTATTTAACAACTATTTGACTTAGAAAATAAATTCCAAATATTTTATTTCACACGCTTCCATTTAGTGGCGAAAAATAAAGAAAAACAAAGATGCAGTTATTTTATAAAGAAAACTATTAACACTTTAATTATAAAAAAAATTATATCGTATGATTTTTTATAAAAATGTCAATATTTTTGGAATTGAAAAAATTATAAAAAATAGAAAATTAATAATTTAATTAATTTATTCAGTCATACTTTGTATGTAAGATATTAAAAAAAAATATATAGTATGTAAAGAAATTAATATAGTGTTTTTAAAAATTTGTTTGAAAAAGGGCATTATTTAGTTTAAAAGTATGATGTGTATGGTGTGTCCTGAAACATTAATTAGAGAAGGTAGAAGAAGGTAAAAAATGAAGAAAAGGACGTGTAGGAGACGCGCACGTACGTGGGAGTGGGGCCGCTTTCTGTTTTCAGCGATGATGACATATGAGTTTCCGTGGGTCCCACTTTTCCGCGTTGGTCCACTCGCTCTGCAACATCTTGCCCTCTTTTCCATGGCCCCACACCTTCCCAACACGCCACCTCTCTTTATCCTCTCAATTTTTTTTCTTTTTCATTTAAAACCCACAACAAATATTTTCTTCATTATTATTATTTTAAACACAACTAATAATTTCTTTATAAATAAACTAAAATAAAAATCTAAAAGGCATTGCTCTTTTGAATAATTGGACCACTCTCGCTCACTATTTTTTGTTAGTTATATCTAATCTAAATCGAGTTATGAAGTCAATTTTAGTTATTATAAATTCACAGAAATGCGATTACATATAATTTAAAAAATAAATAGAAATAAATATACAAGCTAACAATAAATACACAAGCAAATAATAGACATTTTTAGGAGTGTGTCAAATCAAAAATTGATAACTACAAATACTTTTTGGAAAAGAAAAACATTAATAACTTATGTCTTTTTGTCGTGTTTAAGATTTTTGAAATTCACTCTATGGACACTGTTGATGTTCATGATATGAAATTATCAATAATAGATAAGTTTTTATGTGTAAGGTTGACTGAATATGAATTTGATATTTCCGATTATTAACTCAACCAATAAAATTAGTTTATAATTTCAACATAACTTTAATCATCTTGCTAACATTTCAAAGAAATAAGAAATATCAGTATACATCATTCACTCTGATAATCACCTGCTAATTTATTCTTTTCGTATATTAAATTTATTAAAAAAACCATCTAAAAAAATATGATTGTCAATATATTCTTTTACTTCACAATTATATTAAGTAAATACAAAATGTTAAACTTATATGATTTTTATTTGTACATAACTACAAATTTAACAATTGAGCAATTTAATTAGTTTTTTTTTTTTTGTGAAAAATTTATTGTGATGATAAATTAGATGATTTAACTTTCATTCACATAAAATAATATACAAAATTTAATATTATACTTATATCTATTTATTTATACTTTTTTATAATAAGTATGGTTTAATTATTTTTTGCGAGATGTAATTTTTTATTATAGGTTTGATGTGGTTTACTATGTTTTGTTTCTAATTTTATTTTAATGATATTTAATGTAATAATAAATGGTTTTTGAAATTTCAGAATAATTAAAATGTGAATTTTGAAAAACTTTCGCACCTTATATGGACCAGTCTCATAAATTCTATTTTTGTTCTATATATATTTAAAATTTTCAATACAATCCATAAACAACTGTCTATTTTTCTAAAGCTAAAGCATGTTTATTCAATCATGAGACTTGGAAAATTTTAATTTAGGACACTCCGCAAACTATTATGAGAATTGAAAATAAGAACAGCAACATAATTATTCATTACTTATTATTCAAAGTCACTATTTTGTTAGATAATTGTAACTTTTATTTGTTAAATGTTTTTATCATTAAGAATGCATCCCAATAGTTAATAACTAAATTATAAAAAATAGCATCTATGCTTTCATAGTCAAAAGTTTATCTTTCATTAATAATTTGTTTCTTGATGGAGGTTAGGGTGGTAGACTATTACATGTCTCCCACCATGGAAATTTTCTTCGCACCGTTAGATCAACTCAATCTCAAATAAAAGGTTCAGATTTTTTTCTCAGGTGATGATCTTTATCTTCTTTCATTTGGTTCTTGTGCTCCGTCGAAGGTGATTTTTTGACAAGGATATTTTATTTTATTTATTGTCAATGTTTTTCCTCTTCTTTTCTTATTCTATTTATTTAATATTATTATACCAAATACTGATAATTGGAAATTTCAGATTTTCTTTGTAGATTTTTTTTTTTTGCAGAGCAGACTTTAGGGAAATATTAATATCAGGAAGTTAGCCAATTTTTTAAGAACAAAAAACCGTTATTTATTATAAGGTAAATTTAAATAAAATTCATGATTTATCATAGGTTAATGAGTTTTATTTTATCCATGATTTAAAAAGTGACATTATTTTACTTTGACTGATGTTTCCTTAATATTTAGGCATCTGGCGGACAAATTGTGGGTCATACATACATGATAAGTTCAGTTTGGATAGCACCATGCATGACCCCATATTAGAACCAGAGAATTATAAAATTATTTTATAATAGGGTTAATCAATGATCATGTGAACTAATTAAAAATCTAGAGGTGTTTATTTTTCCAATTTTAACCCCATCCCTATTAACTCGGTTTGACTAAATTAGGATAAAATGAAAAGGAATGTTATAGGATTTGCATAGTGTTTTGCTTTATCATTATCTAAGGATATTTTCCACATTTAACACGTGTACTAAGTATTTTTCTTACATGAGTAAATAACATATAAATAAATAAATGCCATGTTACTTGACTTTGACTAATTTACATAGATTAAAGGGAGAGATGTTAATGTGTTTAAGTTAGTCATGAAACTGATGGTGTTATGTGTTTGGACTAAGAAATGGTTTTGTTAACATTTTGTGGTGGTTATAACTAATTTAAAAAGAATAGCATTTACAGTAATTATGAGATAAATGAAATAAAAAATTAATTCTTTTGCGATAGCCATAATTAGATATATATAGAAAATCTAGATTATGATGATTAAAAGAATCGATTATTGCATGTTTGATTTATTTTTGATAAAGTATAATAAATGATAGCAAAATTGCATTAGAAGCTAAAATTGGGGGCTGTGGTAGATATGAATGATTAAAGGAAGAGATGATGGATGGTGGCATTGAAAGAATGGGGATTTGAAGAAAATAAAAGTTAGTAGATGAGAATGGGAGTGATGATTGAAATGCACACAGAACATAAACAGAGACAGAAACAGAGGTAGAAGGAGCAGAGAGAGAGACAGAGAGTGAATTATTAGAATGGTATGCCAAGAAAGACAGGGAAAAGTTGGGGAAAGTTACTCACACTTTTCTCCAACTCCCATGAATCGCCATGTGGCTTAACTTAACTCACCATCTCCACCCCACACCCACACATTATAAATTATATATAATAAATATTTTAATTCCGCGCATGAACCCTCTCTCTCTCTCTAACAGTGACGCACACAAATATTCCATTTTCCTTAAAAGCATATATCACCTGTTTTCACTATTCTCTAGCCCATAAAAAGCTTAAATGCAAGAAACAACAAATAAATAAATAACCAGACATTATTAATAATATTGAATGATGAACTTTAAAGATTTAAATCTGTTGGGAGAAGACAAAGCGAAAGGCAAGAGTTAAGAGAAGAGTGTCATTGTGGGAGTAGTGGCCACTGGGGAATCAATGTCACAGTTTGAACTTCTATATATATACAGTCTACAGTTTTGTTTTCTAAACTAGTATTATTCTAAATAATCCCCACTTTTTCACAGTGAAAAGTGTTTCTTCTCTGCTCTTATTTATTCATCGTAAGTAAGAAAAGGTTCCCAACCGAATATACGTTTTTCAGATGATGCTGCTTTTTTGCACTGCTTCACTGCTTTTCCTGCAATATAAAAATTAAAAAATTTTGCCCCCCAATATATATAATAAAAAATGAAAAAAATGTATTTGTATTTTAGAAACATTCCCTGTGAAAATTGTGGTAGAGGAGATGAATTTGTAGTAGGTGGGAGTGGAAAAGGAAAGAGGTTATCCTATGAAAGGGGTTTGACGAGACACGTGGCGAGAGGGGGGAGATGGTGGAGGAATAACCAATATAATATTATCTTTGCATAAAAAAAAAGGCAAAGAGTGAGTCAGAGTGCACACTGATGAACGCAAAGAGAGAAAGAGAAAGGATAGGGATAGGGATAGGGATTCAAGTTGTTGAGTGAATGAATAATGAAAGGATTGAGTTGAAGTGGCTTCAAAAGTAGAGCTTCGGAACCATAAAGTTCTTCAACGGAATACCCACTTTGCACTCCCTTTCTTACGTTACACATTTTCATATCCTTTAAACAATTAATAAAAAGCAAATATTAGTTCAAAATTTCTGAATACCCACTCTTGGCACACCAAAGTGGGTACCAAAACCACCAGCACTTGAAACATGATTTTGGACACATGAATGCTATTTTAAGGTAATTGTTGTTGAATAGGTTTCGAAGGTTGAGAATTTGGTTACGTTTGGAAGGGGTGCATGTCAAGGTGCTTACCATGGAATGAAGTTATATATATATTTTTTGGAGTCAAATCAATGAACTGGCTTGCATAAGTTGGGCATTGGTTTACATGTATGTGGACATTGACCCAAACTACCAACATCAAACTTTGTACTATTTTATTTATTTGTTTGCATAAAGCTTAAATGAGAACAGACCCACCATCGCCATGGATAATGCTTCCTTTAGTAAATGCTATAAATTAATTCCCTCTACATGCACCCTGCCCTACCATTTTTTCATCACAACAAAAATTAACACCAATCCGATACTTCTTATCTTCTAATATTACATTTTTCCTGTAAATAAACATTTTCCTTCGAATTCAATTATTCTATCTTCAGACACTTTAAATTAAATTAAATTAAATTAAATTAAAAAAATCAAAGTTAAAAGTTATATTTTAATTTATACATTACTTATTCAATCAGGAATACTTTCAAATATATGGATCACTTATTATAAGTTCAAAACATATTACGTGGGTACGACCTTCATGAAAAAAAAATCAATACTATATGTTATTTCTGTAAAAAAAAAAAACAAAACAAAAAATAGTTGGAAGGTTATAAATATTTTAAACAAAATTTACATTGATCAAGTAATTCTTAATTTAGTATTTCATTACTCCTTGATCAATCAAGAATTAATAATGAAAAATGAGTTTACTGAATACTAATGAGTATTTAATATTTCTAATCTCATTAAGAAGAGAGCATTAATTTTGAGATTAATAACAAAATAAATATATAATTGAGCATGATTATTAGATAAGCATGCATTGTTGTAGTAAAGATGGTAAACGTAGGCACAGTAAAATGTAAAAGGTTTTGGAAGAGTAGATTTAAGAGGAGGGGTTAGTCCTACCATGAATGAGCTGGATCCACTCTTTCAGGAGCCACTCACACCCAACTTTCACTATATTATATTTATAAAATTATAATTATTATAAATATGTAACATCACAAACTATCTCTGGAAATAACAAAATTAAAACTACAACTATTACCTTCATATTATTATTATTGGAAATTTATTAAGTATCATAATAAATAACATTGATGTCTTGCTTAAAACAATTACAAATACTGAATACAAAATAACAAATCTCATCAATACCGGAGAATAATTAAAGAATAATTAAATACCGAGAAATTCAGAGTGTAACAGTGACAAGGCGAGGACATAAGCTTGAGGCGCAGAACGATAGTTATTGTTTTTTATTTATTTTATATTATTATGAAATAAAAATATATTTCTCACCCAAAATTCTTCTTCTCTTTCTTTCTCCTCCGATTCTTGCGTTGCGAATTGGTCCAATTGCAAACTCAGCAGCACCTGCTCCTCAATTTGTTTCGCTCCACTTTGGCCTCGAACTCGATTCGAACTATGTGAACGCCACTGTTGTCTCTCGTATGTTGTTGCTGTTGCTGTTATTACTATTGTTGTGGTGGTTCTACTGTTCTGTTAGGTTCGGTTTGGATCTCCGAAGCATGAATCTGGGCAACGGAAAGGGATCCATGTCAACGGTTACTACAACAGCGGTTATGAAATCCGGAGACGCCGTCTCCGACCAGTTTCCGGCGGGTCTCAGGGTTCTGGTGGTCGACGATGATCCCACGTGCCTCATGATTCTCGAGAAGATGCTTCGCACGTGCCTCTACGAAGGTACCACTCTACTACTACTCCATCCTCCATCGGTTTGTTGTTACTGTTTTCTGTTTCTCCCTGTTTCCTATTCGAACGTCCGATAATTAATTGAACTTCTCAAAAAATAACAAAAGAGAAACAGAACAAAAATTGAAACCCCAACTTAATTAACTACTTGGGGATCAGTTTTTTTCTTCTTGATTTGTTGATTCTTCCTCTGAATCAGACTTTTCCTAACCGTTGGATGTCAGATTTGTAATTTTGTTTCTGTTGTGGAATTTTATCTTGGTTGATATGTATGCGAACTTTTAGAATTTTTGTTGTGGTGGTGGTTTCAGTTACCAAATGCAACCGAGCAGAGACTGCGCTTTCACTTCTTAGAGAGAACAAAAATGGGTTTGACATTGTTATAAGCGATGTGCATATGCCTGACATGGATGGATTTAAACTTCTGGAGCACATTGGGTTGGAGATGGACCTTCCTGTTATCAGTGAGTGCCTCGTTTGACCTTATTAGATCTGTTTCTGGTGGAGTGCATTGGTGTTTAAATTTGTATTTTCTGTGATTGTTGCAGTGATGTCTGCGGATGATGGTAAAAGTGTTGTTATGAAGGGTGTGACTCACGGTGCTTGTGATTATCTGATTAAGCCTGTTCGCATTGAGGCTTTGAAGAACATATGGCAGCATGTGGTTCGGAAGAAGAAGAATGAGTGGAAAGATGCAGAGCAATCCGGCAGTGCCGAAGAAGGAGATCGCCAACCTAAGGCATCTGATGAAGCAGATTACTCTTCCTCAGCTAACGAAGGCAGTTGGAGAAACTCAAAGAAGAGAAGGGACGAGGAGGAGGAGGCAGAGGATAGAGATGACACATCCACGTTAAAGAAACCGCGAGTTGTTTGGTCTGTGGAGCTTCATCAACAGTTTGTGGCTGCTGTGGATCAGCTCGGAATTGACAGTATGTATCTTTTGCCTGGGTTTTTGAAGTTGTTTGTAGCTTTTCTATCTTTGTTGCATTTCCACTGAAGTGAAGACCTATGCAACCGAACTTTTGATGCATAGTTGTTGGGATTTTTGTGTGTATATTGTCCAAACAACACTTTGACCACTTTGGTTTCCAGTTTCTCGATACTCCCATTGTCTGGTTCATTGCAAGTAGGTTTGGCATGGTTTTCAAATTATTCGGGTCAGCAATATTAATAGATACATTAAGACTCTATTTTGGCTTTAAAGTTGCATCTATAGTCAAGTCTTATCCCACAAGTTGGGGTTCTAGCCATTTTTATAGTCTTTCATGTATTTTCCGGAGTTCCTCTTCTACGTGTTTTACTTGACTATTTTCCACTGTTCTTATTGGAGCCTCTATTAGTTTGCTAATATCATGAACCATCTTTAGTGAGTTTTTCTCTAGTAATTTGCTTGTGCATTTGGTCATCTTGTCTTTTTATTGTATGTTCATTCTTCCTTTTGTTTAATCTAGTAATTTGCTTGAATATTCTTCTTCAGAGTTATGATACTCTTTAATTTTGCATGACTCATCTGATATTTGTATTCAGAGGCTGTTCCTAAAAAAATTCTGGAATTGATGAATGTTCCTGGGCTCACTAGAGAAAATGTTGCCAGCCACCTGCAGGTATCATACTGTTATACTGTCTGTACTTTGGGAAGGACTTGGTTTAAATTTTACACCTACTTGATTGAAGATCCCTTTTTTCATCTTGTTTTTGTTACAGAAATACCGGTTGTATCTTCGAAGATTGAGTGGAGTTTCTCAACACCAGAATAATATGAGCAACTCCTTTCTCGGCTCTCAAGAGGCAACGTTTGGGACAATTTCTTCGATTAATGGGATTGATCTTCAAACTCTTGCAGTTGCTGGCCAGCTTCCTGCTCAAAGTCTGGCTACTCTTCAAGCAGCAGGACTTGGTAGGTCAACTGCAAAAGCTGGTGTACCAATGCCTCTCATGGATCAAAGGAACCTTTTTAGTTTTGAAAACCCAAGGGTACGATTTGGAGAAGGCCAACAGCAACATTTAAGCAGTAGTAAACCAATGAACTTATTGCTTGGAATCCCCACCAACATGGAGCCTAAGCAGCTTGCCAATTTGCACCAGTCTACCCAATCCATTGCCGGTTTGAATATGCGAGTCAATGCATCTGCCCCACAAGGCAACCCCTTATTGATGCAGATGCCACAATCTCAACCTAGAGGTCAGATGCTAAGTGAAAATACTGGTCCTCGTGTTCCCAGGCTTCCATCATCGTTGGGTCACCCTAATGTATCAAATGGAATTTCTAATGGCTTTCTGGGCAGAAATGGAATTGCTGGTAATAACAGAGGACCTGCGTATAATCCTGTTCCACCAAACTCTTCGTTGTTGAGTTTTCCAATGAATCAAAGCTCTGAAGTCTCCGTCAACAATAGTTTACCTCTTGGAAGCACTCCAGGTATATCCAGTATCACAACAAAAGGCTCATTTCAGGAGGAAGTTACATCTGGAATTAAAGCATCTGGTGGATTCCCAAGTTATGATATTTTTAATGAACTGCACCATCACAAGTCCCATGATTGGGAGATAACAAACCCAGGCCTGACATACAGTGCCCCCCATCATGCAAATCATTTACAAGGTAACATTGATGTCTCGCCATCAGTTTTAGTGCATCAAGGGTTTTCTTCTACCCAGCAGACCGGCCAAAGCAGAGATGCTACTTTAATTGGAAAAGCTATGTTCTCCGTGGGAGAAGGGTCGGAGCAAGATAACCTCCAAAATGCTGTTCAACACCTCCATCCGCTTCTTGTTGACAATTCAGTAAGGGTTAAGTCTGAAAGAATTCCCGATGCAAGCTCCCAGACTAACCTCTTCCCTGACCATTATGGGCAGGAGGATCTGATGAGTGCGCTTCTAAAGCAGGTTTGCCCTTCATCTCTTTCTTTCTTTGGACCTGGAATATTTACAAATCAGTTTTCTCATGTGTTTCTAATGTTGGCAGCAAGAAGGCATGGGACCATCTGAGAGTGAGTTTGAATTTGATGCTTATTCTCTGGACAACATCCCTGTCTAGAACAAACCCTGGCCAGTTCTTTCTGATTGCAGTTTGTCAGTGTAAATAGTTTATGTTACACAAGCACGTTATCATCCTGCAGTTAGCAATTTTGGAACTGAGTCTAAATTGTTCAACAAACAGGATTTGGTTGATGTCAAATATTCAGACTTCTGGGATTACTAGTGTATTGTAATGGCGTAGTCTGAATGGTTAAGATGAATCAGATAAAAACGTCAACTGCATATATATGCACAAGGCACGTGCAATTTTGACTGCTATTGATAGCAAAGTTGCTAGCAAGCTTCTAATTTTAGGGTGTTCTTGAAGGTATGTTGGCGTAGGGCAGAATTGCAGAAGCAAGGTTTTGATACATCTGCAAAGTTGTCGTAGGATCTTTTCTAACTTCAAATAACAAATTATGATTTTTTTTTTCTTCTGTTTCTTTTGTAATTTATGTCATTCAAAGTAAGTAACGACTTCCCTAAGCATGTAAATATTGCATTTGGCTGCTCTAGACGTTTGGTCTGGCCATTCTTTTCTGGTTGCTTCTGTACTGCGATACTTCTGTGCTTTTAATGTTCATTATGTCATGCATTCTTTGTACATGAACCTGGTTCGGTACTTCTCTCAGATTTTATGGCTACCACTCTATAGCTATGCAATATTCATTGCTAAGCATATTTCAAGCGTATATGGGAATCTCTATGCTACGTTAGAGAATCTCTCAACGCCCTTTTGCAGCTTCCCGAAAACAACTTAATTATCAGAATGCACATAGATAGGGAAAGTTAATTTTGTGTATAAGTGTTTTCAATGCATATGCATGAATGTTCAAGTATAATCTAAGATACTTAGAACCACTTTAATCCCAAATTCTTGTCATCAAGGGCACACACAAAAAATCACACCCTTTAACAATTAAAGAAATTGTATTCAGGTACGTATAGTTAAAAGAAAAAAAAAAACATTAATTTAGTCGTTTGATGCAAGTTAAGATTTAGTTGGAAGCATATGATTCCTACACTTATATATATATATATATATATATATATATATATATATATATATATATATTGCTCATTTTCTTATCTTAATTATTGGGGTTGAACATGGAAAAGGCATCCATTTTTATCTGTTGATGTAATTCAATATTTAGGTTGACATACATCAAAGTTATTTTACTAGATTTGTTTTCGTACCGATCAATCAATGTCGACTAAGAAATTTCTTCAATTGATACTGATAAAAAAAAATAATTCTAGTTAATGTTAGTTGAAAGTATTTATAGTCTAAATTAGAAAAACAAAAGTTAACATTGACAAAGAATAATATTAGTGTAAATAACAAAAAAATCTATTGAAGATATTGGCAAAATATAATAATAGAGATAGATTCCTTAAAAAAAAAGCCTCTAGTTCAAATCCATCAATAATAACCTGTTATGAAAATTTTGATGAAAAAAAAGAAAAAAGAAAAAGAGATCTTTACAACATTCCTAATTAATGTTGCTTGAATCATTGCTGATAAAAAAAAATGTTGCTTGAATTTCTTTTAGTCTAAATTAGAAAAAAAACATTGGAGAGACATTGATATAAAGTAATAACCAAGATAGAGAGGTCCATAAAAAAAAAAATCTAATTCACATCTATCAACAATAGTGTTCCCAATATTGATATGAAAACTTTAATTAATATCAAACCAGAAACAAAATATTTTACAACACAAAAATATTCCTAACAGTTTTAATAAAAAACTAACTTCAATCGATTTAAGTAAAACTAATCTTAATAGAAACCAATAAGAACAAACAATAGTCTCAATAATGTTTTAATTTTAGTCAAGTCAACAATGTTTCAATCAAAATTGAACTAAGGTTAAAAAAACATAAATTTGAGAGATAAAAAAATTGAAACTATTACTTTTTAAGAAATCTCGGTACTCTCATAAAATTTGAAAATTTGAATTACGTTTAAATAAATTTATCTTAACAATATTTTTCATTATGAAGTATTTTAAAATTTTATGAAACCCAAATTCTGTTTAAGAATTCTCTGTTCAATTCAAACACATTCATAAGTTTGAAATATGTTGTGACCCTGCAAACGTAAAAGAAAATGGGTATACTTATCCTTTCATTTTCTACTTTGTGTCCTTTCTTCCACTTTTTCTTCTTTTTCCAATTTCTATTCTAAACAAAGGACAACTTTATTCAATAAGAAATCATGATGAGAAATTCCAATCTCAAAGAGGGCTATAGTTTTTAAAGTGGAATTGGATATTAAATAACGTTGGTTTATAATTAATGATTATGCATCTCATTTATTTATTTAAGGAATTTGTCATTTTACGTGATTGTGAGTGTTTAGATAGTTAGCCTGGGTTCTAAGTTTGAAACTCATTACTGTCATTATATATACAAAATAATAATTTTATCCTTTTTTTCTCATTTAACAACATAAAAAATGGTCATCCTTTCTACTTTCATCCCTTCTCTTTTAAAAAAGAGAACTACAATGTTACAAAAGTGATTTACCATTTAATTATATCAAATCGTAGCGGAAGAGATTATAACTAATATATTCTTAATATTATACAACATATCTATAATAAACTAAGTCTGATAAATGTTTAATTCGTATAAATATTTGAGGTATTACTTTGGACTCACATTTCCATTTCCATTTTTTTCCCTCTCTTTTTCCACTCCCTATATCATTCAAATTGCTTCCAATTTAAGTTATGCTTGGTTTAATCTCAGAATCAATTATTTCCGCCTCTTACAATTTAGATTAATTTAAACACTTTAACTACTTATGTTGGTCGGCGTCGATTTTTAAATCAGAATGAAACACACCTCGACAAGGAAAAATTACTCAGATTAACGCAAACAAAAGAAACAATGAAAGGAGAAAAAAATAAAGTTTTAATAGAAAAAGGAATATATTTCTATCATCATCTAACACAAATCTACAATCCTCTGTACTATAACATGCTCGAAAGAATCACATATGAATTGAACAATGAGTGACAGCATCCAAACCAGACACACGCGTGAATGTTACAACAGCACGACTAAGTCCACTGAGTTTCTGTGGTAAGGTCAATATATGAATCAAATCCTGTCTCGGGACAGAGCAAGCCAAAGTCTAAATCAAACATAGCCACTATCATCTCATCAAGAGGAACGACAACAGTGATAGAAGCACTGAAGTACCCAATGAAAAACCATTCCAAGAACCACCACTAGTTGGAAGCACCGATGGAAGAGAGCATTCCTCTCCATTGAAAAAGACTTTAGTGGGAAAGCCATCTCCACGAATCGTATTGATTCCAGGAGTAAGTTTCTTTGTGAAAGAGATCACTGATTGTTGTTTACCAGGCACCCTAGGATCTCTCAGAGGGTCAGCTCCATCAGCTTCTGCTACAAGGTAGTTCAGTCCTGGCAAACCTTGCATAATAATTGTGTTGTTTACGCCATCTAGAAGAGTTGCATTGAAAGAGTACATTTTCTCAAAACCTGCAGCTGCTTTGTCCATTTCTACTGCAGCAAACCAGTCTGCAAAATTGGTCTCACCCCAGTTAAAAAGTGTCACCCTTGCACTCCATCCTTTAGTGTAGTCCGAGACCAAATGCCAGTTGATGCTCACACCACAGTTATCACTACATGGCATCGGCTTTGGCACCGGAAAATGTTTCAGGCTTGCCCAAGCAATGGCCTTGGCGGATCGGTTTTCAAAAGGAACAAGAAGTGCCTCTGGTGGAAGCAACATAGCTGGGGCAGTAGCACTACATGTTCTCTCTGTGTTCTGGGGACATCCACAAGCACATGTTTTGCACGGAACAACTGAATCATTGTAATAGGCCGAAAACGAAACACAGCATTTTCTTGATGTTCCCTTGGCTGTTGTAATGTTGCACACAACCTGCCAACTGGCCATCACAGTTTTGTTCGACGGTAAGCCAGAAGGATCAGGGTTTTCCGTGGGACTCACTCTTACTGGAGGGCCACATTTATAGTCAGGGTTGAGGGTACCACTTATCTTCCAGTTCTGCGGCGGTGAAAGTTGGGACCGGTTAAGCGCCGGTGGCATCTTGAAAACCTGCATTTGGAATCTTGAAGCTGACATGCTAGGGTCCATGGAGGGCGGCAAAATAGTACCATTCCGGCAGCAAAAGGGAATCTTCCCAAGGTCAGAATCATTGAACTTGGTTGGAGGGAGATCGATTATGGTTGGCCTCCTCTCACAATTCAAAACAGTGGCAAAGTCAAGATCCCTATAGAATGTACCTTGCTTACCGAACAGACATTCAGAAGCATCCACAACAGAAGGATAAGCCCCTTTCATTGAATATATAAACTCATCATTCATCCAGTCCCAGCTCAACCTCCAGTTGTCAAGCCTCCCAAGTGGGTTATGGTTTGCAATAGTAACCTCAGCCCAGTAATTAGAATCGTAAGTTCTTATCACGTCATACATAATGCTAAGATCACCATTCTGACGTGGCAGAAACTCTTCATCCGTGGTGATGTTAGTTTTGAACTTGGGATCTCTGGTGCAGCACACACTACTAGCATTCTTCCCTGAAAATACAAAAAGTAACCCCACCCCATTTCATTAATCACAGCATTTCACTAAACCCGATCAATCCTTTCACAGATCAAACAAAACTAACCTTAACCTAACTTCAACGCAATTAAAAATTCAAACTTTTTTTTAAACAACATTTTCACAAGCACCTAAGCTACAGTCACAGATCAAGGAGAATAACCCTACCTTGGGTGGTGGATGCACGACAGAGGAATCCATCATTAGCGAGGTTGATGGATTTCGGCATCGGAACACTGGGCGGCGCCACCCCGAACACGGTGCCGACGAGGTTGATCTGAACCTGCATCTGGGTCAAGTCGCCGGCAGTTGCGACGGCGGTCTTGAGATCGGTCATGGGGTAGCCAGCGAAAACAGTGCCGTTTCCGACGGCAGCGGGGAGGGTTGTGCCATCGGCGAGAACCGCATTGGACGCAGAGACCAACAACTCGTCATGGTCGAACCCCACGAAGACCTTCCACGACTTGAGCTCATCGAGACCGTTGTTGAGTACTGTCACCGTCGATTCGAACCGGTAGGGCTGTTCCGCCGCGTTGGAGACATTGGGCGGGAGCCGCGAGCCGCCGGTATAGGCATAAGAAACGAGGATGCCGTTACAGGATTGAGCATCGGAAAACGACGTGGTTGAGAGGAAGATTGTTAGCGCAGCGATGGTGCTGAGGTAGCAACACTGGATTGGGAGGAGCATTCTGGTTTTTGGAATTCGAAATTTGAACTAGGAGAGAGAAACGCGACGCATCGATATTAAGTAGCTTTTGTTTGGTCTTTTTTTTTGTATGTGAGAAAGTGATTGCTGGAAGAAACGCGCTTGCAAGCAGCTGTAATCAGTGAATGGCATTTGAACGTGTTTGGATTTTAATTTTGGTTTTTATGTCTTTCTTTGTGCCGTGTTTGGTTAATTAATTCAAAAGACACAGCATGTTCCAGTTCAAAACTTGCGTGTCTTTCCATTCTCATAACCTATTAAAATTTATTATTTTATTATGCAAACGGATCCTCTCTTTTTTACAAAGGAGAAAAAGTGTATGTTTACTTTAGTAGAAAAAAATATATAAATTTGTGAATTTTTGAGACTCAAATCAAACGTTCCATTTAACAGCTCTATTAAGTGCTTTAATTTGAATTGGTAGATCCCCAATGAAAACGAGCTTTTAAGTGTTGACTCTAGTGGATTTATGTTTGCGTTTGGGATATACGTTATAACGTGATTGGGCCAAACGTGGTGGACTATTAGTGAAAAGCTAATATCCGCGGCTTGAGTTGCGGCCACGTCTGTGTCACTCTTTCACCAAAAACATTCATATTTTTCCTATAATTAACTCCATTTTAAATAACTTCACCACTATTTTTTATTTATTTTCCACTTCAAAGAAGTTTTAAATTGGAGAAAGTTCCGAACTAACATTCCCGTTAATTATAGGTGAAAAGAGAAGATATTTCTAAGCTGCGGAATTTGTCAACATAAACTTCTATTAGAAGTGAAAAATAATACAATTATTTCAAATTAAATGGGTTGCTAAAATAAAGATTATATGATATGTTCATATATTACTATTACCACTTCTTTTACTCAGCACTAACAACTATTTATTTATTTATTGCTGATAAAAAAAATGTTTTATTTATAGATGTCAATTTATTACTGTAACACTCACATGCAAAGTTTTTCTTGAAAATAATCTTGAGTAGGAAGCCCATAGGTTTTGTTGCTAGGACCCTGAGAGAGCCCAAGTTGGGCCCAATGTCACACAAATTTCTTTCTATACCACCATGGTTTCTATGTACACCTCCATTGGGGTGGTTAAAAGACCAAACGGCTACCTTCTGCTGCCACCCCTTGCCGTTGGCATCTCCTTCTTTCCGCTGCCAAAGTTGTGTAGTGGATTTAGAGAAGAAAGTGTTATAACTTGTCCACTATGAAAGCTTTAAAATAAATAAATAAATAAATAAAACTTTCAGATTATACAATCTGAAAGGCTTTTTTATGGAAAACACTCCTAGATCACACGATTAAAACATTTTTGTTATGAAAACATGACTTACAAATTGTATAATTTAAAAAGTTATCATTTTGTAAAAAAAAATTACAAATTTATCAATCCAAAAGTAAAAATAACTTTCAGATAGCATAATTTGAAAGTCAACTTTTAATAGCAAAGCAAGAATTTCCATATTTATAAGGTGCAAAAAGAAATTGGATTATGAACAGTTGTGTCAATGAGCATGATCTCCCTAATCTGGGCCTTTGACCCTTTTCTCTTATAAAACAGAAAAACCTTACATAAATTTCAAACAAAAATTGCTCACATCCACAACGAGATTTGGTGGAAGACTGTTATTATCAGCTACAAAAAACGTTACATGTCGTAATTTACTCACACCAACCAAATAATAACAATTTAGTGTAAAAGAACTTATTAGATTAATATTTATTTCATATAACTAAAAATTATGATAACGGATGGTTTTTAACATGTAAATTATGTTATAATTACAATTTATAATAAAGCGAAAAATATGTATTTTGTCCCTTAAGAGCCAAATTTGGAAATGGTCTCTGGTTGAAACTTGATCACTGTTTGGTCCATGTACTCTCAAAATCATTGTTTTAGTCCCTATTTTTGGATGGTGTTAGAAATAACAAACGGAGTGTCACGTGTTATTTAATTTTTTTATAAAAAAAAAAACTAGGGTCAGGCCGACGCTTTTCGCAAAAACTGGACAAAAATATGTTTTTGACACCTGAAGTTTGAATTTAATTTGAATATATTATTACTGATATATTATTATTACTATGTAATTATTATTAATATTAATACTAATAATAGTTATAGTATTATTATTTATTTTAATATTATTAATAATCATATATAATAATAATACTTATTGTTATTATTATATAATAATAATACTATTAATAATTATATATTATTATTATGTAATATTATTATTATTATTATGTAATTATTATTCAATGTGCAGGGACTAAACAGTGACTAAGTTTCAACCAGGAACCATTTTCAAATTAAGTTTAAACTTTAGGGACCAAAAACATATTTTTTCCAGTTTTTGTGAAAAGCGTCGGCCTAGCCAACGCTAGTTTTTTTTTTATAAAAAAAAATTAAATAATACGTGGCACGCCGTTTGTTATTTTTAACGCCGTCCAAAAATAAGAACAAAAAACAATAATTTTGAAAGTACAGGGACCAAACAGTGACCAAATTTCGACCAGGTACCATTTTTAAATTTGGCTCAAACTTGAGGGACAAAAACATATTTTTTTCCTATAATAAATAAACACTACTTGAAAGAGAGAATCCTTATAATATTTTCATTAAAGATTATAAAACATAGCCTTAGTGGTTTTCCTTTGTTTTCATTCTATCAACAATGAAATCTATGTTAAAATGATTCCTATGAGTGACTAAACATAGGTCCTTATTATTTTTAAATTGCTAATCGAAACTTGTCATTTTTCTCTCTTTCTTTGTGAGGTCATATAATTATAAAATCTCTCTTTTTCTAGGTGTCATTTATTATTCTTTTTTTTTTATTTGTTAATTATATTACAGTCTAACACAAGCATGAATAATGAATAAAGGAAGTAATCAAGGATGCCACATTTCATAGTATTATTTCCAAACTTCTTGATAATAATATACAGCACATTCTGTTATTATTGTTCTATACCATCATCTTTATAGAGCATATAAATTCTTTCCTAATTCAATGTATCTGATATGACAATGAAAAATAAATTGCATGCAAATTTTGTACAAAGAGAGAGGATAGTATTTTATTTTTATTTTCCTTTTCAAGAAACAAACGAACATATTTGTGAAAAGAACCATCTGTGTGGGTGAATTTGAACGATGTTGTCACCATGTTTTGAAGATATACTCAAAACGACCATTTCGGACACTACAATCTCATGCTATTACCACTGAAAACACACACATCTCATACTCCATTCATCTACAAAACTTTTACATTTTATGCCATTTGAAACAATCATAAAAGCCATGACTTTTCACTTCTTTTCAATAAATAATCATTTCATTTCACAAATACTAAAGATATTCCACAGCTAGAAGAGTGGACCAAATAACATTTTGCAAATAAGACAACATTTTACTCAAAATGTTATTTATACTTAGCAACCTTAGGTGTGAGTCAATTCTTTGTTTGGTTGGCTGTGTCGTCTTTTCTCAAATATGTGATGTTGTTGGTTCAAACTTAACCACTGTATTAATTGCTTCAGAAACAACACAAAAACATAATATTTTTTCTGTTTTTAGTTTTACACAAGACTTTCATCGTTACCAACTCATGTCAATTTACCAAAAAAGAGAGAAAGTGAGCTTGTTTGTATTCTTATTAATGGCTTTAGTTGCTTGATTTAATAGCTTTTCTTGGGAGTACTTGCTCCTATATATTATTTAATGCCGTTCTGTTAGAAATTTAGCCATCTCATGAGTGTGTCCACGTAGAAAAACTTTCAACTGTTTTTTTATTTTCACGAAAAAACATAGGTGAGAATTGCACCCAACAAAATAAGAATTATCGTCGGAAATTTTAATTCGATTAAAAATAAAATAATTTAATAATTTAATAATATATAAATGAGGTGTAAATTTCTTTTTACTAATTAGTTATGCGAGGTTGAATTAAGTTTAAAATTCATTACTAACATGATATTATTTTAACAAGATTTTTGTGTAATTAAAATATTATTTTTAAATTTAAATGTGATCTATAAACATTTTATTTATAACTAAAAAAGTAATATCAAAACTGAGATACTTAGATTTTTTGAATTAAAATATTATTAACTTTAATCTATGTATTTATTCTTTAGTTTAGAACACTCAACTTTAATTCAGATGAAATACTAAAATTTATTCATTAACTAGTAAATGTAATTACATAGTGTAAATTATGAATAAAACAATTATTAAAAATGGTTAAAATTTTGTTGATATTGGTATTTTTATTAAGAAATTGTATTAAAAAGGAATGTTTATACGAATTGGAAATAGAGTACATAAGAATAAGATAGTATAATGTGATGCGATGAGTTCCTAACGGTAGCAGAGCCACGTGGAAGTTGCGTCTGCTTTGCGTCTCCTTCTTGAGTTGCCTCATCATCTCTTTCAACTGCAAAAATGAATCATCACCCAATTCTCTCAATAACACCCATGCATTTACACAAACTCTACCTTTTACTATCAAAATAAAACAAACACATATATGTTGTCTTCTGCACTGTCCTAAAACTAGTTATTTTAATTTCAAAGTTACGAGAGTAACGTAATCAGCTATTTTGGTTATCATAACATAACACAGCTCCAACAGTGCCAGTGTTCAATTCAAACAAGTCTTCCCAACGTGTGAAACCAAAACGTGTCGACCTCATCTTTTACAATATAACTCATTAAACTTTTATTTTTAATCTGGTGTCCGTTAACCAACCATTCATTCGCACACAACGAAAAATTGCATATTATAGTATAAAGTTGGTGGCGTTAATAAAAAGTGTAGGGTGGTAGCTTAAAAGATAAGAGACTAGGAGTTCCTATTTCCTACTCTTTACTTCACCCAACTTTCTCTTCCCACACTCCACTCCCTTCTCTTCTTTACCTTGCTTTCTAGGTAGCAGTAGCAGTAGTTTGTGAAGGATGAGGATCTTGTGTTTAACGTTGTTGCTTCTGTCTAGTGTGGCAATGGGAGAAGATGCCGATCATAAACACTCCCTAAAAGCCACCTCACACGCGCAGATCCAGTGCACAATGTGTTCCTCTTGTGAAAACCCCTGCGGCCAAGTTTCTCCGCCGCCGCCGCCGCCCTCACCGCCACCTCCTTCCACCACAAACTGCCCCCCACCGCCGTCTCCTCCTTCCTCCGGGGGCGGTGGCGGAGGTTCCTACTATTACTCTCCACCCCCACCCTCTCAGTACACCTACTACTCACCACCTCCACCAGCATCCACCGGCGGTGGTGGAGGAATCTACTACTACCCTCCCCCCAGCAACGGAAACTACCCCAGACCACCGCCGCCGAACCCGATTGTGCCGTATTTTCCGTTTTACTACTACAGCCCGCCGGCGCCGGGCGCCGCCGCTCCTACGCCCTGGACGGCCTCTTTTGTTCTCTGTGCAATTAGTTTGTCCTCCTTTCTGATGTTCTTGCTTTGATCGTAAATGCAAGAAACAAGAAAAAAAAGGGCTATAGTGGAAATAACGGCGCAGATTTGCAGATCTAGAGATTCTGAGGGAAATGAGAGTGAGAGATGGAAGCGGTGGTGTATTTCCCGTTCTGCCCTGCACACACCTACAGAACCCACACATGTGAACTCGCACGCACGCACGCGCATCCTCTTACTACATATGTTTTCTCTCTCTGGATTTCTAGTGCCAATGTAGATTTTATGTATTACTACTACTACTAGTGAAGTGTTATTTGGTCAGTATAAAATTGAAATAAATTACACTTATTCACGTGATGCAAATAATTTGGTACAGTGTTTCGTGGTTACTTTAAAATTTGTCGATGACTTTATACACATGAATCGAGTGTGTTGTGTAGGTGATGAAGGTGACAGTGATGGAGGTGGAAGCGAGTTTTATGATTTGAAAGTATGGGGTTGATTGAATTCTTTGTCGCCACCAACGTCATTCCAACCCAACTATATTCGGGAGCGTCTTAATAATGTCTCATAAATCAAACCCTAGCTTAACGTTCTTCTTCACAAAACATCAAAACAAAACTTGTCCTTCACCTTGTCGTCTTTTCAAACTCCATAAGTTTGAATAAATGCTTCCTACCTAATTTAGAAAAGGAAATGCACAAACAAATACGATTATAATCCCTAAACAAAATTATATACATTAGTATCAGGATTGTTCTGGAACCCTCTATTTTCCAACATCACCATTTCAAATTGACATTTTGGATTCGTTGACCAGAATTCGGTCAGCCTTTAATATTCTTTAGGTTGTGAACGCCCTGTTCTTCAATTCGGAGACACAGTGCACAAAAAATGTTTTCCTTTCATTAAAAAAGAAACAGATTTACACAAAATAAAATTAATAAGTTCATTAAACACTCTTCTGTCATCTTCGGCAAAAAGGAAAAAAAAATGATGAACACCCCATAAGAAATTATTGATTTGGGTATATGATGAAGAGAGACAGGGTGCATGTTTTGTGTCTAAATTGTTAGGGAAATTTTATAGTGTGGTGATGGTCAGAAAATATGGTAAAGATATATTTTGATTTAGTTTTATGAAAAAAACAAAGTAAAGGACAAAAATGTGTTGGCAGGAATTAGCTGTAAGGCACAATGGTGGTGTGAATGCCAAATGGGCCCTAGCGTCCATATCCAACCTCACACTCTCTCTCTCTTCGGTTTTTTCTTTTTTGTTTGTAGATCATGTTTTGGCTCTGCCACAATGTTTTTTGTGTGTATAAGTATAACTTTGGTATTTATACGGATCTACTACAGCCACCATGAAAGGTACATAAACCTTTTTGTATATTTCAAAAGCTCATCATTAGTTACCTTTTAACGTAACACAAATGATTCATTTTTAACCATTCTTGGCTACCCACTCTCTCTTTAACTTTCACTCTAATTGGAACTCCTTCCATTAACATACCACGTAACATCTAAATTTTCTTATATGTAAATTCATTTATAAAATAATATTGTTTGAGTGGAAATTTTTTAAGATAAAACACATAATTCACCAAATAAGTGGAACTGTGATTCTAATAATTGACTCTAAGTTTATCGAAGAATTTCGAGTAGAGATTTTTTTAATTTAATAATTTTATCTTTAAGAAATTTGAAATCGATAAATTAATACTTATCAAGATAAAAAAGAGATTTCCTTTAACTATAAATTAAAAAAATAAAAAAGTGGTTGTAAGAATAAATTTTCATACTCTTTAAATTTAATTGAAAAAATAAAAAAGTAAATTCAAAGATAAATTTTTATTCTTTTTAGACTTCAATGAAAATATTTGTTTCGATATACCTAATACTCTTATTGTTTAAGAGTTGAATATAAAGATCTAAAACAAATAATATGTATCAAATATCTTATAGAATTAACTCTTAGATAAAAGTTACTTGTAAATATTAAATTATTAATTCTAAGTCATGTTAATTACATAAAATATGGTTAAGAACTACGATTTTCAACAAAACCTAATAAGTCTAACTTACTAATTCTAATTAGTTACGGCTCTCCATGTTCCTCCTAAAAGAGGAAGAAGAAACAAATACATAATGAGCATCACTAGTTTTGAAATGTAAAGAATTCAAGACTTCATTTCTTTGTATAAATTGGTAGAAGTAGCTGAAATAAGTATAATTAGAAAACAAATCCTTGAAAACTTAAAGACTTTCTTACAAAAATGAACAGAGACAAAAAGTAAGTGAAAGTTTATTTTTTTACTCTTTATAATGCTTTCATCTTAAACAAATTAGTAGGAGAAAAATACATCAAAATAATTATGGTATATTGTAAATATAATTGTCATTTTAAAATATAACAAATTAGCACAATTTAAAATATAATTGTAGTTTTTTTTCACTCTAATTAATTATGTTATTTTACGTCTTTCAATTTTTATCATTATATAATAACAACGTCTATTTATTTAATTCTGAAATTATATATATATATATATATATATATATATATATATATATATATAATTTGACTTATCATGAATTTAAGTCAAGTGGTATTGAAATATTCTTTAGACTCATTTAACCTACAACCCACCTATACCTATTTCATATCTTTTAATTAGAAAAAAAAAACTAATTTCATTTTATTTATCTGCATTTATTTAGATTCTGTAATTTTCAATATCCTCACTTAACCAGCAATCCACTTCTTTACTAAATTTTTCTTTTTTTTGTCATTGAACAAGAAAAAAAATAATTTTTTTGTATTTATTTACATTTCTTGATATTTTTGAGATCTTACAACATTGAATATTTGAAAATGACTAAAGAATATATATTTTTATTTTTATATAATTTAGTGTGTCAACCCACTTAATTTTTGAATCGATAATAAATTGATGACAATTGTAAAATTTCTAACTCACCAAAAAGTGACACATGTTAGACTCATTCATTTTTAATCCAATCCATTATATGTCACTCCATACAAACCAAGTTAGCTCACTTAAACATTATTAACTTAAATTCATATTTTTTATTTAACTACAGTGAAATATCGTATAAACACCATTTAAATTTTAAACACTAATAAATACTATTACCATTTTACTTTTGTTCTATTGTCATTCTAATATTTCCATTTCCAGTGTAAAAGTTATATGGGTTTAAAAGGTAGCTATAACATTTATGAATAATAAAATTAAAAGTATTTATTATAAGTGATTATATATTTAGATTCTTTAATCAATATTTGATTTCGCATATAACATAGAGTTTTTCATTATTATAAAAAAGGAAGAGTTACTATTAACAAAAGATGATGACTAAATACTTCTTTATACATTAATGTTAGGGGTAGATAATATTTTATATTAATTATAAGTGTATTCACTTATTGAGTTTTAGAAATATTTAGAAAATTTAAAATATAAAATATATTAATAAAAGGTAAAATTGGTTAGAAAAATTGTGTATACTAAAACAAAAGTTACAAAATGGTTATAAAAATAAATTAAAGAAAATTTACAAAATTTAAAAGATAAAATAATAAAATAAAAAATATTAATAAAAGGTAAAATGAACATGGAATTGTATACACTAAAATAGCAATTATAACCGTGAATGCTATTTATATATAGTCAGAGATGATACAATTATATAATTTATTATATTTTTTAACCAAATTATTTTTAAAACTTACAAATAAAAAAATGGAGTCGACTTTTGAAAATTAAAAAAGAAAATAAAAAAATTGACCTTGTTAGATACATATTGTGATTAATGAAAAATAATTAGTATTTTTTTTATTGAAAACTTGTTAGATAATAAAGATGATTATATCAATGATGTTCCGGTAATCCTGAATTGTTTTAGATAATAACATAAAAGCTATTAAAGAGTATCATGTCCTTGCTATCTAACATGTTTTTAATGAGAACAATTAAAATTACTTGCTTCACATTAACTACTATATCAATTTTATATTAACCACATAATCTCATGTTTGTTAACACGTAGAATGAATCTATTAACAAAACAAAAATTATACTTAATTAAAAAATATAAAATTTAAATACTTTATATAATAAAACTTAATTAAAAACATTCAAAATTTATAAAAAATTTAAAATTAAAATATTTTTTAAAAAAAAAAGCAAGCAACCAAATCAATACAACTAACTCTAACCAAAATCATGCAATAAGTAATAACAACTAATAACCTAATTCCCTCGATGTAAAGTTGAAACACCAAAATCAAATAATCGGTAAAGGTGAAAGATGATTGTGATATTTGTTGATTTCACTATATTAATCTGTGTTTCAATTCAACATTTGAAGTACATAGGGGAAATCAAACATAACTTTGTGCTAAACAAAATTATCTAATTATACAAAAAAGTTTAAAAAAAAAAAATCACCAATCATATTTACCTTTTACCACTTCTACTCCACTGTCAATTCCTCTTAGTTTTCTCACACTCATCATTCAGGATATTTCAGAAAGCAAGACCTCTTTGACATGCAAAAAGTAGACATATTACTAAGCTGCATCGTCACAACAATTATTGTGTTCATTTCAATAATCATTGTGTTGGAATTTAAGGAAGATGCCATGTTACGTATACATAAACTCACATTGAGAAAACTTGAGGACTACCTCATAAATCTTCCAACAATGATGGATACGTAAGACAGCACCACGTTAACCAGGTACCATGTTTCTCATTCATATCATAGCAATGCTCAAATAACTTCAAATTGGACAAACAGCTGTATTTGTACTTTTGTTTTATACAATAAGTTCTGCACTTAGGGAAGATATACAAAGATAGAAGAAAACGAATTTTGTGATAAATGAATAATGTAATACAGAAAAGGAGAGAAAAAAAAAATTCATTTGATGCTATTCTTCATTTTTTTTTATAATTACAAACGTTCACTTTTATTAAAACCGTTTTTATATCTATAATGGATTGTCACATGTGATTTTATCCATTATACTATAAATTCTTTACTACATCTATAGATGATTTCTTTTACATATTTATTTATTTATATTATTATGGCTTTGTTTTATTTTATCATGATTGTAATAAATATAACGTGTTTGGATAACACAAATATCGTAAAGAAAAAGAATATAAATGAAGATTTGTTGTTTTACTTTGATTATTTTAATACAAAACAGAGCAATGATTTTTGTCAAAAGCACACCTAGAAAAGTAATGTTATATCATATATTTTGTCCTTTTCATCCAATTAAAAAAAGGACAACACTTTAAGAGTATTCTGAGTGGCAATTAGGTTGTCGCCAGTTAAGTATAAATTGTCATATGAAACCCAATATTTCGTATTTAACTATGGTCAATAAAGCATAATTGGTCTATTCAATTAACTACGGTCCAACTTTTTGTCATTCAAAACTCGCAATTGTAGTCAAAGTAGGAAAGCAATTTGGAATGAGTAAAAATGCTTGAATTTCAATACTAACAATATAAAAAAGAAGAAAAAGTGAGTATTTAGTTTATAATGCATTAGTGGTCTTTGTTATCAACAGATTTCCATGTTTATTTGGAAATAATATTTGATTGTTAATATTTTCTAACATCTTAATTATTATTTTTAGATTGATTATCTTAATCATTCCGGAATGGTTTATCTCCATCTAAGTTTACACGTAATTAATGGTGAAATCATTGTGGCAATGTTTTGTAGGTGGTGAAAAAGTAAAAAGGAAATGAAACCACAGAGAAAAGACCAAAAATAAGATTACATGTAAGAGCCGCAAAATTAAGTCAAAGAAACTGATGGCAAAGCAAATGAAGATTGAGATGCATTGTCATTTATATTAATAAATGAAACTGAAACCTCACTCAATATTTGCAGTTCTTTTCCCACCTTTATTTAACTCGTGTCTCCATATGCTCAACATTGAAAAAGACGCATTTAGTAGTTCACATTAAAACCAATAGTCAATCCTGACAAAGACACAGTGAAATTTTCTTAAATTACACTAAAACGTCAATTTTTTTAAAAGCTTTTTTGAAAAGGATTATATTACCCCTTTTTTTTTATAATATGCATGCATCTAAACATTTTGTACTCCAGAGATTAATGTTAACTTCACTTAAACGAGGATGAAAATAATAAAACTCAATTGGTAAATTGATTAAAAGGTACTAGTGGTACTTCTATGTCAAAAAAGATATTATTTGGCGCTTCAACTTTGTAACATCATGTTACATTGATGTCTCAAATCCCTTTCTTTTTTTCTATATTCAAACTAGCGGGAACTATGAATTTCACCTTCCCTCCTCTTTCAAATTCTTTCCTTTTTTCCCCCAAATTTGTAACACCTCCAACCCTTTTCCATAAACAACAAACCGAATTTTAACAACTTACCAAATTCAATTACATAATTTGAATGACCCGCTTAAAAATTTGGGATCACCTCAATGATCGCTAGAGTTTCACATCACCGATTCATAGATCACAACTTTGGCAATTGATCACCAACTGTTTGTTTAAAACATTCGAATTTAGTGAATCGGAAAGTTAAATTGTTGGTCAATTTTCCTTTCACGGCACCGACAAGTAGCGATATATGGTATATAGTAAGGTGATAGCAGAGAAATGTCGAGACAGGGCAGAAGAAGTTTGAGAAATAGAGGACTAACTATATTACCAAAATTGGACTTGAATGATTTCATTTCTTACAACTGTTGACAACCAACCCACACACTCAATCACTCAATAGAGAAGAAAACTAAAACATATACAATTCGGAAAAGGTTAGGGGGGGAACATCCTAAAACAAAATCTAGATTTCTCCTTAATAATTCTTCTTCTGCATCTTCTACATCAATAAAATGATTGAATTTGGTTCAGGCATAAACGGATCCATACGAGAGCGACATCAAAAGCACCGCAGCTTTTTCTTCCTCCCCGAGCTTCTTCCAATGCGATCGATGCAACAAGACCTCCCTCCCCAACGCGCCACCACCGAGAGCGGCGGCACCGGCGCCGCCACTCTTCTTCCCCTTCCTCCCATCCTCGTTGCTCCCCTTGCTTATCCCGAGAATCGCTCTCTTCTTCTTCCTGCTTCTGATCCCGCAGGCGTTGCACAGAGACTGAAAAAATAAACGATAAGAGAGTGAGATCAAGGGTTGAGGTTAGTCCAGGTGGCGCGATCTGAGAAATGGAGAGTGTGGTGTACTGACCTTAGGCCCTGCCGGACCTCCCCTCCAGAGTGGAGTCTTGGTGGTGCCGCAATCGGCGCAGGTTTTCTTCTGCTCATTGTTGCTGCTGGGACTGTTCCCCGAGGAAGGCGCGTTAGGGTTTGAGTCCTCACCCTCCGATCCCTGCACAACAACCTCCATTAATCAAACAAACCCTAATCAGAAACCCTGAAACCACTGTACAATAGCTAACACTCACTTTTCCACTTGGATCCACCATTCTGATCACCGAGATCTGAGATTCGATTGGCTTCCGACAACACCACTCCCTTCGGCGGAATCAGAGCGAGGGAAGAAGCATGCAGAGTGAGCAGAGCAAGCAGAGTGAGAGTAAGAGAGTGAGTGTGGGGAGAGAGAGAGAGAGAGGGAGAGGGAGAGAGATAGAGAGAGAAAGAGAGAGGGAAAAAGAGAGGGAGAGAGGGAATCGAATCGAAACGACGACGCTCGCAACGCAGACACACGCGCACCAGCCGCAGCAGATCTAATCTTAAAACACCAGACCTTTATAAATGGGATGCCAAAACCCTAACTGATCCCTCCCTAAATTACCGCAATGCCCCTTCCCTCCTCTTCTTTTCTCTTCACCCGCCAAAACTCAATAAAATCATCAAAAACGCGCCATGCCTTTCCCTCTAACCTTTTCTTAATTCCTATCATTATTCTCATTTCTCAATCATCATCATTCTGCCAGATTCTTCTCTTCCAATCTTAAAACATTATTAATAATTCACACTCTTAAACTAATTATCGAATTTAGTCTTGTGATGATTCAAAAATTTAGGAATAATATTTTTAAAACTAAAACTAAAATTGCTTACAATAATTGGAACCGATATGAACAACTATGAACAACTAGGACTAAAGTAGAAGAAGAAAAATAATCCTAAAAAGGAACAAAGCTAATTTTGGATAGTCTTATTTGACCACTCTTCAACTTCTTTACTCAAATTTGTTTCTTTTTTACTATTGAAAACAAAGCATGGATATATGCATATAGGTTTGTCTTGCATTGATTCTCTCATACTTGTATTTATGAAAACAATAAATTCCTCAAGGTAATTTCTTTTGAAAATAACATCTCCTTGCCTAGCCATAGGGTAAACATGTCCCTCTCTCTTTAAATTTTCCGTTTGATTCACTCATAAAGGTTCTCACTTTAATGACAAACAAGATTATGGATAGTGAGACATGATTAAGAACATGTTTACGTGTACTGTGTGATGTTTTCTTATATTTATTTATTATTGTTTTTGTTTTCTTATATTTATTTATTTCCATAATTTATTTTTCTAACAATAGGCCTTTAAAATTAGTTGTAATAAATTTTATCCCAAGATTAACAGGGACAGAATCACAAACACAAAATAAAATTAAAAAAAAGTTAGGTACATTACTGGAAGAATATTATTACGAGTGAATCTTTCCCTTGTCTTTGACACCCATGATTCAATCCAAAATAACTTTATTTCTTGTTTGACTATTTTTGGTTGTAACTGAAACATGGTCAAACATGTAATAATACATTAAATAAAACTCACAAGTTTAGTCCATTTTAATGACCTCGGTTGGTTAATATTGTATATGGATTGATAGATCTCAATAAATATTCACTTGTTTATATTGTTGGAGTTTCATGCATCAATGTCATGTTTTTTTCTGTCCACTTTTCTTTTTATGTTATTTTTGTTTCTTAGCAGAAAGTTAGAAATAAAGAAAAAGAAAAAGATAATTAGAATAACATACACCCTATTTAAGTACCTAGTCATTATCTTGGGTTACACTTTTCCAATGTCCAAACAAACAAACATGACACAATTATTTAAGTATGTGATGTTCCTATTTTCGAATATGGAAAAGAAAAGTATTTGAGTGAGTGGTAGTGTTTTATTTCATCTCATTTGAAATTCGAGAAGATAAAGGAAAGGAAGAGATAGAAAAATCCATGCAAAACTAAAACTTATGAGAAAAAAAAGGAAGGTCACGTGACTTCAAGATTAAGAGATTTACAAGTAGTTGAATATCTTAATATTTATTCCACATGAATTTAATGGATTCAATCATATAACGTATAAGTTGCAACTGATTATGGATAAATTCATAAGAGTAGGCGTTTTCTATATTTTATTTTTTCATATTGCAATAATTAAAAATAATATTAAATATTAATAAATAAGATTATCGATATGAAGTTAAATTAAAATAATTAATTTAAATATTAATATTTTGCAGTAATTTAGTTTGTATATTTTTATTTTAAAATAAATTTTATTTATTAAAAATAACAAAAGAAATTATTTTAGTTTTAAAATGGTTTTAATTCTACTTTAAAGTTTTAAAAATTATTTTTAGATCAAATTATTTTCAGAAATTGTTTTACATATTAATTTTTAAGTATTGACAAAAAATTATTTTATCATATCAATTACATTTACTATATTCTTTTTATCAATGTAAAACCCATCTTACTTTTTCATCCTCTTTTCCTTTCAGGCTTCCTTTAATTCAAACATTTTGGTGTGGAATAAAACATTTTTTGATCTTAAAAAACTAGAAAATGACTAATTTATAATAGTGAGAAGAGTTTTAAAAAATATTTTTGTGAAACTATTTTCCTACTCATTCAAATAAGCAAGAGAATTGTGTATCACCTTAAGTTATTTATCCAATCAATGCATTGGTGAAAGAAATAAACTTAATCTTCTAATCTTTTGTGAAAGAGTAAAGTCTATAGTGTAAAGTAAATGAGAAAACAGTGAAATGATGCACTTGAGAAAGTGTGAAGAAGAAGCCTATGACATAAAATGAGAGGACATTGCAGAAAGTAAAGTTTCTTATGCAACAACATTAACTTTATTTCGTTAGTACTGAGGTTGACTTCTATGATACCATAAAACCTGATTAAAAATCAAACACAATAGTAACCATCACAATTTTTTTCTTAAAAAACAAGACCTGACAAATTGGGGAGTAAATAACCAAATGTTGGCAATACCTTTTTTGTTTCTATTATGTCATGTAACCTCTTTTGGGACCACCTATATGAAACTTTTTTTTTTTCTTTTTCATTTTCGTTCTAACTCAATTTCATTCTTGTAAACAATTTCTTTTATTTTCCCTATATATTTTTTAATAATGTGTCGTTTTTTTATATATATTTTTTTAATAAATTTACGGTCGGGAGTAGAATATGTAAGATTAAATGGAATAATAGTTTTACAATCTATTTAACTGTTTTTTTTTTTTGACAAAAATATTCTATCAATAGACTTGAGTCTTAAGTTAGTTAATGTTTATTTTGACTATTATTTCATCCAAATGCTTGACATCTTAATACAAATAATCGTGTTGAACATGAGTGTGAGAGAGACTGGATGTAATATATACCCGAAAATCCTTAACTATCAATTAAATTAATGGTGTTAAGATTAATAATTTTTTAGTAATCATCACTAAATTTAGTTAATTATTTAGTTAATTAAACGACAGAAAAAACTGTTGAAAAAACAGTAAAGAAAATTATCTATTCGTAGAGGATGCGTCTAATCTATTTCAAATTATAAAAATTGAATAAAATCAAGAACGAACAAACAAAAAGCTGATTAAATTGGGATTTTTTTTATCATATAAGATTTTGGATTTGTTTTGAAAAAGAAAAACCTTAAATCAACTTGAATACATAAAATTATCCAACAACTCATATCTGTATAAGTAGTAATCTACAAAATTACATTGTCAATTTTTTAAATCATAATTTTAAATCAATAGAGTCGGTAAAAACCGTGTATAAGTTATTGGATCTTTCGATCAAAAGAAATATAACTTACGTTGTATATAGAATAGATTTGATTTTTACATACTTCTTATTACTGGATAATGCTCGAAAATTTAATGATAGTTACTTAGGTGTTCACTTGAGTGGATAAAATTGAAAGAGAAGGAGTGGATAGGTTTGAGTGAATTGTGTTTTTTTAAGTGATTCGTAGGTGATTGTGAGTAGACTTGGAAGTAAAATTTTTGAAAGTTTGTGAGTAATTTAATTGATGTGATAGATTAAAAAACATATTTTAATAGAAGTAATAGATAGATTACTATTTTTCCCTTTATATAATAAGTAGTATAAATTGATAATTGTATGAGTTATATTTATTTTAATTTTTTTTTACCACTCCATTGGTAAAATAACCTGCAAACAAGACAAAACAACCACATGTAGCCACAAAGTGAATCGGTTCTAATATGAAGATTGGATCTAGTGCATTGGGCATTGGATATACAAATAATAGGATCAGATCCCCTTCATTTCATGTAATATATTTCAACCATACAAGCAAGCACAAGTGATAAATGGTATTTCGTAAGATAATAATCTTAAATATGCTCATAATAGACGAGATTGTAAAAGTGTAACATCCCACAAATATTCGCTTTCACTCACTCTCGAATCAAGTCAAACAAACATGTTTATCACTTCCTATTCCATCATACCATTTTCTTTAAAATAGTAAAGTATCTCAAACAAACATAGCATTAAAGATTAATATAAAACTTCAATGGGTAGTTCTCTTCACAAAATAATGAATAGATCAATCATTATTAAATTCACAAAGGTTATTATTTTGTGTTGATAAGTTCTAATTGCATCATATGAATTAAAAAATAAAAAAATATTTTTTTTTCTTATTTTATAACTATTATTTGAAATTATTTTATTTTACAATTTTTGTAATTTTGTGAATTATACCTATTTGAAGAAATTCCTCCATCTCGTTATTATGTAAAGTCTAATAAATATTTTTGAATTGGTACTAATGCAGATAAATAGCACGTCCTGTTACTAAAATTGTTTTGAATTTCTGTATATTTAATTTATGCAAATTAGGTGTTCTATTTAACAATACGAGATGTTCCTAAATAATTTCTATAAATATTCCTTATACAATAGTTTTTTCCGAATTTCACCCTTAGAATTATTGATCGACTCATAATCAAACCCTTTTCTCAAATAGGGTGTCTCTCCAAATCTTTTCTTTGTCCTCGACTAAATAAACAAATATTTGTAAACTTCTTATCCGTTGATTATATGATTATATGCGTGCACACACACACACACACACACACACACACATATATATATATATAGTCTTAATTAATGTTTTGGTCTCCTTATTATTTTTTGGATCAATTTGGTCCTCTAATTTTTTAGAAATGTTCAATTTAGTCCCTGATGTTAAGTTAACGTTAACCCCATGTCCGTACGTACATATCACGTGTCATTTTGTATAATTTTTAATTTCTTTTATTTTTTAAATTAAATTGCCACGTGTCACTTTATGGTTGTGACATGTGTCAATTCAAGAATTTTTATTTTTTAATTCTTATTTTTAAAAAAAAAAACTGTCATGTGACAGGTCACGATTGTGACACATGTCAAAGCTAACATTGGTCGTGACCTATGTCAAAGCTAACATTGGTTGTTTTCAATTTTGATTCAATTTAGTTTCCTAATTTTTTTAAATGATTCAATTTTGTCCTCTTCAATTTGAAACCAAATTAATAATTATGGTTAATTACAACTTATATATTCATGTTAAAATAATTTTTTATCATTTATACATCAAATCATTCTCTAAATACTCATATTATTATATTTCTTATATTTTTCACTTTGTAATTTTTTACCCTTGAAATTTTTTACACATATAATAGTTAGGTAGGGTAATTTGATCTATAAATATATTAAAAATTATTTTAACATGTATATATAAGTTGTAATTAAGGTTACTTACTAATTTGATCTCAAATTAGAGAGGACAACATTGAATCATTTTACGGGGGACTAAATTGAATCAAAATTGTAAATAGAGAGACTAAATTGAAAACAACTATGGTTAGTCTGACACGTGACACAATCATGAGCTGCCACGTGGCACTTTTACAAAAAAAATTTAAAATTTAAAAAAATTCCCAAGTTGACACGTGACACAACCACAAATGACATGTGAGAGTTTATTTTTTTTTTTTTAAATTTGAAAATTTCATAAAATAACATGTGACATGTATGGAGACCGTGTTAACTTAACAGTAGAGACCAAATTGAAAAAATTAGAGAATCAAATCGAACCAAACCAACAAATTAGGAAACCAAAACATTACAGGTTTGGAATAGCGGAGCAAGTAAAGTATTATTAGCATAGCACAAAAAAGCGTTCATCATCATTAATATGTTTGCTAGTGGTAATTGCTTCTCGGGAAAATTGATGAATGCATCAAAGATGCACTTGCTACTGACGGCGATTCTCAAATATCGCAGAACAGAATGGGATACGATGAGATAGAATACAATAGAAACAAAGACAAGGGTATATATATATTAGACATTATTAGGATATGATTTTAATATCCTTTTTCATTTCAATAAATTTAGGCCTGTTTTGTCCAATATTATCGTTACAGTCAATAGTTAAATTAATGTCTACCAAGATTGTTATAGACTTTTGGATTTATGTAACGTAAACTGTACGTTAAACAAACTATTTGTCAAACATAACCCATAATACTAAACCATAATTTATTTTGATCAATAAATTGAATGATTTAAAAAAAAAAAATCCAACCAGTATAGGAAACATCGCTAACTAATTATGCATCGCATTGTTTGTAAAATCTATCTTTAAAAGTTCATACTTAGGCAAATGATATACTAATCAAAGTGTAAAAGTTTATAATAGATCCATCGTCTCATAACTGGTTGAAGGGTGGAGATACCTGATAAATTTTGGATTATACTACTTTGACATCTATAATAACGTCACGCTCCATTTGTTCAAGTTAATGCTAAAGGTTTAACTTAATCTGCCTTATAAACCCTAAACCTTAGAGACAGTCGTTTGTGATGCTTTCCCAAGGCATATGGTAATCATGATTCATGACTGCCCAAAAAATATAGGAACAAGCAAAAGGTTCAAAAGCACGTACAAAATAACACTAATTTTCGTAGAACATAAAATCGGTTTCGGAAAAATATATTTACCAAAATCAAATACTGACACAGTAAATCTTTACCAATACAACTAGGACTCGACAAAAGTAGCACTCAAAGCCGCATTTGAACAAAACCCCCTCGCCAAATGGCCCGTGTCCCTGCCACAGCAACATATAAAATCCCTTCCAGATTTCTCACCACCATTATATATTTTTAAAACGGTAAACACTGCTGAAAAGGTCATTATGCTGCTGTTGAATCCACCAGTCCCTTCTTTACTTGGACATGGTAGCTAACTGACCCTCCCCGGCACCTCATAACCACAAGGGACACTAGACCGGACTGTAAGCAGACACAAGGTGCAATAACTGACCCTCCAAGACTTTATCCCAAAAGCCACCCGTCATAAAACCTACTTCATCCCACAAGCCCCTACAAATATTGAAATAAAATAGTTTAGAAATAATGCTGAGGCTTCTTCATACAAAATTAGAAAAAATTATATATATGATTTCGGATCTAAAATGCCATGCAAAGCATTTACCTTCTCAGGAAAAAGTCTTCAGCTGAAGTTGAATCCACCAGACGGGACTGGGAGCTCATTTCCAAAGGCAAAACCAGGTTGAGCACCATCTCCTGGAGGTAGGGTCTCATCTTCATCTTCCAACCAGTATGTTTCAAGCATTTTAACAGCCTTTTCATAGATTTCGTTGTTGTCATGACTCTGCAGGTTTTCAATCTTCTCCAATCCCTCAGCATCATCTATAATCTGTGCATACAAGTTGACATCTCCAGTGTTACCAAGGCTCTTCTCGGCTTCTCCAACCTTCAGAATATTCTCTAGGCCTTCTAAACAGACAGTGACAATTCTTGGGTCCGGACAAACAAGAAGATCACAAAGAGGCTTTATGCAACCCTGACCAACCAAGTACCTTGAAAACACCACAAAATTAAGTGAATACCATCAGAAAGTCCTAAAGAGCGAGTTACAAAGAACAACCAATCAACGGAAAATACATACTTAATCTGGTCATGAGTTCCACCAGATGTAGCATTTGAGATCGCCCAGGCAGCTTCCTTTTTAATGTCAAACTCAGCATTTTGAAGAAGATTGACAAGGGGGGCAACCAGACCAGCTTCAATAACAGCCTACATAAGTTTTTTCAACAAACATAATGTATTAATCCTGTGCTTTGCAACAATAGGGTATGAATAAGCTTGTTAATTCATGATTCAGATCATGAATTCAAAGGCTTATCATCTTATTGGTGAATTCTAAGATTCATGACAAATAATTAAGATTCACATATATAGTTAAAAAGGTCATAAAAAAAACAAATTCATTACTCGTGGTCATGATCAATAACAATAAACTTAAAACTGAGAACATTTTAACACGAAGGACATATCAAAATATCAAACAAGTTATATCAATCTCTTTTTTCACCCAATAACAGAACACCAAAGAGCACAAGTATAAAGATAGCCTCATCAAAGAGGAGAGACGAGTATAAAAATATAAGCATTGAGGCAGGGGACACTGACCAGCAGGATCTCTCCAATAATGAATGCAACCAACAATATAATAGAAGACAGGAACTGTACAATTTCAGAGACAGAATGGAGAAAAATGTAGGGTTTCTTTCTAAAATAATTCATGTGGGTCATATTATATGGTTCAGATTGTTTAATTCACCCCCCTTTGCCTCACATTTTATAAGAAAGAAGACGAACAAGGCATTTTCAGAACCAGGTCATGCAAAATCTGATCCAATTACATGTGCATGCAATCCGATCACGAACTGAATTGGGTGATGCAGAAATTTATAGCGATTCAGGAAATTCATAACCCAAAATGATTCAACTACCTATCATTATCATTGAAATCAAGAATCAGATCAAATCACAATTCTTGCAATTTTGACACAAACACGTAAACAGAAAACCCTGCTGTCAGCAGGTCAACAAAGCTCAAAGCTAAACATTGTAATATTTAATAGACGCCACTTTTTCCTTTGGGGAAGGGGGAACACTAGACCAATCATCATTCTCTCTTGTTGGCATATCAAGGAGAAACTAAACCTTGGTTATAACTCCACCATATCTCCACCTTAACTGCTTATTGTTCATAATGACAAAACCATAAACAAATCTTCAATAGCAAGCTATAATCAAATGTTCTCAACGAATTAATGCAATTAACATGTACACAAATTCAAAACAACAAAATCACCAAAAATAAAAAGCAGTGAGAACTGGGCATTGCCAGCTTACCTGTATCTGTTCCTTATTTCCAGCAGTAATGTTTGATATAGTCCAGCAAGCTTCTTTCTTGATGCTTTTTTTATGATTATGATTCAACAGGCTCAAAAGGCAAGGGAGCGCACCATTATTGATAATAGACTAATGAAAAAAAAAAAAAAAAGATCCACCAGAATTAGGAGATTCTTTGAAGAACAATATACATGCACAAAACAGAAGATAGCAGAAAGAGCACACAGAACAATTCCTGCTATAGAGGTGTGACGACTATTGTACTACCTCTTCTGCTCCTTTCAAAAGTATCAAAAGAATTACTACAAATGATGACAACTAATTACCTGAGTTTGCAAGTCATCGCCAGTCACAATATTTCCGACAGTACGAAGAGCAGGAATCAGCACCGAGGGAGATTGGTTCCTGAAAAGCATACATACAAAGTTAACCACTGACACAATAATCCATTTAACAGGTATAGTAGAAGTAGTACTCACAAGAGCAGCTGCACCAATCTGGGACATACACCTGCTTCAATAACTGCTTGAATCTTGTCATTTGTGCCATCAGAAAGATATGATAATGCCCAGCAAGCATCTGTCAATACTTCTTCATCATTGGAGAAGATCAAGCGCTCAAGTGCTGGAAGCGCTGGTCTCACCTGTCCATTAAATATTAGCAGTAAGAATAAGCTAAAAGACACTAACTCAAGAGGTGAATGAACCGATAAAGAGATAAAAGGACATTACCTGCTCAAATGGAGGCTGTGGCTTACCCCTACAAAAGTTAGATAATGTCCATGTGGCATTTCTTAACATTGAAAGTTTTGCATGTTCATTCAACTGAGCCAATAGTGGGACGAGGGCGCCATGGCTGAGCACTAGATCTCGACACCTAGGGGAGTCACCAGCAACATTTCCCAAAGCCCACACTGCCTAGAATTTCAAGGGAATTAATGTTTCAGTACAATTAAAACGCAAGATGCACGTGCTGCCCCACCCGCATTCAAAAACATACCTGCTCCCGAACATCATCGCTAGGCGAACTAAGCAGCTTGACAAATATAGGAACCGCCCCATGATCAATGACCACCTTAGTGTTCTCAGAAGTCCCAGATGCAATGTTTGTAAGAGCCCACGCAGCCTCAAACTAAACAAACAACAATTAACATAAACAACTAACAGATTTCAACCACGAGGAAAAACACAAGAATTGAGATGCAGAGCAAAAAGGTCCTCGAACCTGAAGTTGAGGGAAATCCTCCCTGACAAGAAACTCAACAAAACGCGGAACAACACCAGCTTGAATAACTTCCTCAATCGGAGGGCTCCTTTCTATAGCAAAAAACAACAACCAAGCCTTAACACATAAAATCCAAACGATATATACTACTAGACGATCAACAACTAGAATTTAGAAGCACAATATTCACAAAGCAGACATTACCAATTGAAAGCAGCTTGCGAAATTGCGTGGTGGCTTCAAGTTGAAGAGGATTCTCATCCGACCAAACTCCAGCAACCATCGCAGGAAGACTCTCTAACTGCACAAATAAATAACCATAAAAATTGGTTCTATAACTAACTATCATCGCAGTATCAAACCGCGCGATTAAACCCTAATTCGCACAAAAGCAATAAACAGAATGCAAAGACTGACGATGCACCTTCTTGTCGACAGTGGAAGCCTGAAGAGGAGCCGGAAACTGCTGCTGAGCTTGGAGACCTTCGCGACGCTTCTTCTGCAAGCTCTCTTCGCGCTTGCTCTTTCGGATCTCGACCATATTATCCTCTCTTCGCCGACGACCCTCGTCGGCATCAACTGCAACCTTGTAACGGTTGCGGCGAACCTCGGTTCTGGCATTTGGCCTGAGAGACATGGTTTTGTTTGGCGGAAATCGGATGGATGAAGAACAGGGGAAGAAGAATTTGAAAAACCCTAGCTAGATACTTGATACTACAGATTGGATTGGACAGTTAGGTTTATGTAATGTGAGGGTTTGGATCTTGGATCTAAACCTTCGCGCTCGATGCGGGTTATGGATCCAAGCAATGGGTCCTCAATAATAAATCATACCACAATCATAATGCGACCTAATGTTTTAAACTTTCAACGGTCATTTCATCCGACCATTAAATTATTTATTAATCATTTACATTTTAACTTTTCATCTGATTAAATTAATATAAATAATTAGATACGGAAAAATTCTGTTGATGTTAAAAATACTAATATTTTTTAAACTATAAATAATCATATTACAAATTTATTGGTTTTTATAATAATAAATCCTATCCATGACTCTTTCTAATTTATTAAAGGTGTAACTTGACATAAATATTCGATACAGTGATGTTGATCGACTTATTTGACATAAAAATAAACCATAAAATAAAATAATATTTTTTTACGATTAATTCTTCAAAGATACATTTTTTGTGTGGCTCTTCCAATTTTCTACTGAAGCAAATTGAGAACTGAGTTTCCTAATTTGTGATTACTAGTTTTTTACTTTTAAGATAGAGTATACAATATAATTGTATAAGATACATCGTAACTTAATGTTCTATTATAAATAAAATAAATTTAATAAATATAATTAAGCATAAATTAATGAATAAAATTATGAACTCAAATAAATGTATTTACAATAAAGTAATCTAGAAGCAATGCTATTCAAGTCATCCAGTAGAAAAAATTGTGAAGTGTGCCTTACTTATAACACTTTAATTTTGTAGTTTAATTATATTAAAACGTACAAATTTCAAATAAATATTATTATATTATTCAATTAAAAAATATGAAAACAATATTTAAAATTGATATTACCTCTCTCTTTTTCCATAAACTATATTATCATCGATTCACATATCAAGATAAGAATAGAAGGTAAACTAATTATATATCTATATCAAAATCATAAATAAAAATATAGGATAAACTAATTATTCAACTAAATATATAATTACATCACAATCAACATATTAATTAGTATACCAGAAGTCTACTAAAAGTCACATAAATAATTCAAAATTTTGCTTTTACAATATTATAGTAGTAACTTTAAACTCATAGTTATTCCTTATTGCTATATATTAAAAATTAACTTTATAAAGAGTCCATTAAACAGTTTGATATGTGTAGTTTAAATCTAAATATTTATACATCCCAGTTTAACTAAACAAAAATAATCTTATGTTAGAGATAAAAAAAAAAACAAGAAAATTACACCTAAAGAATTGGACAACTAAGGGAAAAAAACATACAAAATTATCAAAACACATATTAATAGTTAAATTAACTAAAGTTTTACCCTTCTCGCCTTACAAAACTCGTTAAATCTAGAAACACTCTCAGTATAAGCTAGAAAATGCAATATAAATATATTTATAAAACTTTAAAGGACTTACTCTAAAAAAATCTGATTAATTCGATTTGTTATTCGTTCGACCATTGTTTACATTATTTGATTAAAATTATAAAAATAATAAATAAACTTATTAGTGACGTTACCTAAAACAATCGTTTAAATTTATACCGTATATTATTATATTTCATTTCCATCATACTTCTAAAAGAAATTTTGCCACTTATCCATAATTTAATTGTATGCTATTCATTTTAACGATACTGTGGTAAAAAAGACAAATAATTAAAATTATATACGAAATTAAATTATTTCTATAGTATATCAAATTAACATGTTAATTTAGGGTTCAATTGGTCTAAAACAAAAGAAATAAACATATATGAAATTAAAATTAGACCAAAATTACTATTGTAAAATTGTAAAAAGGTAACTAAAATAAATAAATAGAGGTAACACCACCCACTAGCACACTACTTTTTTTTAAAAAATTAGTTATTTCTTTTTAGTTGGTATATAATATTTTTCTACTTTTATTCTGTTCCCAATTTTGACAAACAATGCTCAACATTTTGGGTGAAAAGCTTAATGTGTTGAAGTTGCAATTTCCAAATTCGAACCTTTCAATCATGTAAGTTAATTTGCAATCGCATTGGTTTGCTGCAGTGTACGATATCGGGCCTCATCATACTTCAACTATTTTTCTTCGTATTTTCTCCACGGAGTAATTTTCTTAATGTGTGTTGTTCCAACATGATTTTTCGTGTTAAAGACAAAGTTGTTTATGTCACAACTTCTTGCTCCTTGTAGTTCAAGACCCTAAACGAAAACACATTTTTTTGTAACTTAGTTCTTATCCATAGGTTCAAAGAAAAATTCACCAAACATAAAATTGTGTGAATCCCAAAACTATACTTTCCCTCAAGTTCACACAAAGGTGTAGCTTTTATTGAAAGGAGATGGAAATACAGATAATGGGGTCTCTCTGGTTGTGGGGTTCTCCCTAGTAACAGTGGTGATTTGTGGTCGAGATCCTCTTGGTAGAGAAGCACTAAGAGCTACCTCTCTTCGAACACTTTCTTGCTCCTGCGATATTCTCAGTGCACGTAGTGCCGTTAGGTATAAAGCAGAAGCTAGAAAAACCGTGCTTAAAGCAAACACCCCTGCACCACAGAACAAACCTTCTCTAACACTAATGCAACTGGGTTTAGGCTTCCACCAATTCTTCAAATGCCCTGACTCTACACTCACTCCTGCCAACAACAGAATCTCCCCAATTGCAAAGCAAATCCTACAACACATGGCCAAACCAATATTCATATTTTTTGCTCAATCTTCTCAGCAAAAGTTTAAGTTTTTCATTTGATCTAAAAAAACAGATAATAGGGAACTATTTGTCATGCAATAGGTGGAAAAATAACAACTTGTGACTTTTTTTCCTTACCAAGTTGTAACGAAGAAGAACCCAGCTTGCCATGTTAATGATTTGGCAGAAGCAGAATCAGGATCCAAGGTGAGTAATGCAGGTGATGAATTACTAACTGCTATCAACATGAAAGTGTGCTCCACCAATATGGCCAATGCTAGTCCAATGAAAGCACAGGAAGCGCATAACAATGGCATTTTCCCACTCCCACTGTAAACACATTCTGATTTACTTCCTTTTCCATTTACATTAATGCTCGTCCACATCACCTGTCATATCAACCCCACAAAATTGACTTGTAAGATTGAGATTTGCGCTCTATTCATATATTATGAAATTGTTTTATTTCTAGTAACTTAAGTCATCCAAGAGTAGGTAAAAGATACGTAATTTTCAAACAGTATTAACTAAACAGGTACCTTGGAACGTGTGGCTTCTGCTATGAGACACAGAACGAAGCAGAATAGACCCAATAGGATTGTGAGAGCCATAAGAAAAGCACCTGTTTTGCTACTCAAATCTGTTTTTCTTCTCCTTGGTTCAAGGTCAGCATGTGTGACTGCCATTATTGTTTGGGTTAAGCAGAAACAAAATTCACACGACAGATTGTTATGTTAGGAGTTAAGTTTTATGTTATGCAGGGAATGTTTGAAAAGAATAAAAACAGAATTGCTTGGAACAAAGGTTACTTAAAGGTCAGAGATTCTCGTAGCATTCACTCAAGGGACATTGCATAATTAATTATAAGCACTAAAAGGGTAGTGTTTGATGAGGATAAAGCGTGTGCTCATGAATACACTAGAATCTTTACTCTCCCAAAGTATACAAGCCTTTCAGTTAATTCAGAGTTCGTAAATGTTTACAAAAGTGAGAGAACATTTATGCATGCATTGCCCTTAAAAGGTATTGCCAAGTACTAAGTAGGAACAGTGGTAAATCGTTTTCTGACACTGCTTCTGAGATTAATGCGCTTTATTTGCAGCCCTGGCATAAAAGTAAGGTTGTTTCTCTTGTCGTCTAATGATACCATTGAATCTAGCGGTCACTGGAACAGCCTCTTATGTCGTGGAAATTAAGATTAAAAGCAGTGATAATCGAACACTCTTATCTCTTCTTACTGTTATGTTATATCGTTATACATATATTTTTCTATTTCTTTGTTGATCACTATATGTTGAATAGTAGTATACAAGGTGTCCAAATAAGATTTTTGATGAGATTAATGTGTATTTGACTCTCTGCAAACCCCATAATAGTGAGAATTAGCCACCCTTTTATCTCTTAGTGAGGAAGTGAGAAGTAAAAAACAAAACTGAGTTCTAAATTAAAAAGTGTTTGATGAAGAAATCTTTCTAGAAAGAAGAGGAGTAAAGACCAAAACCGAGTAGTTAGGACTTTCTGGAAAGAAGATATCTTTCTGCAAATGTTGGTTAAAATTAAAAAATTAGAAAGTTGAATGATTCTTTGTTTCAGATATGGGATAAAGAAATATGATGGACAGCCTATTATTCTTTTCTACAGATTTATATTCCTTGTGGAAGGCTTAAAGTGCAGGCATAAGTACAAAATTTAAAGAAGGAATTTTACGAGGTGGAATAAAACATGTTTGAAGGAGTTTTTTTTCTTTCAAAATTTGTTTTTTGAATAAGTTCCTTTCTGTTTTTAAATCTTTATATGTTGTTTGATCTTAATGTTTTAAAGATTTACCGGAATAACCAACTTGGAAAGACAAAAAGTTAGATTTAATCCAATGTTTTGTCAAATGGAAGATTATCAAAAACAAGAATTAAATTCGTGATCTTGACTTTGATACAAATTATTTGATCGGGTACTTATTATTAAATCAAAAGTTATAACAATTAATTAGAGTGTAACTCTTTTTGAGTAGAACCGTAATATTTTAAGTTACAGTTCGATAGTGACCGAGTCTATTCACCTCCACCATAAGACAATTAATATCACCTGGAACAATCTTTCCTCAGCAATTATCTCACTATAAATCTCATTCTTGAATTGTGATTCGATCCACATGACCTCGACAGGAACCAAATAATTGTGCAACCACAACACTTATTAGTATTTTAATCTCTTAGAAATCATTATTACATTTTTAACTCTATTTCTATCCTAAAATTGTTTTTGTTCGGTATACAAATGGCTCTAGGAGAGTTACTTTGATCAGTGAAAATAGTTAGTTTTGATAGAATTAATGATAATAAATTATTGAGAATTTGATTTAATATCTTTGTAAGTTAATTTTTTTGTTTTGGAGTACTTACACAAATGGTTAGTAGGTTTTAATATAAATTTTGGTTTTGTTTATTCTATTTGACACGGCATAATTATTCGAAGATGCGATGTGCATAAATTAAAAAGATGGATTAGAAACTTAAAAAATAATGTATACAACTGAATTTAAGAGTGTAGGAGTGGATGAGTTTAAGAGTTATTTGAAAATTGATTTCTAAAAAAATAATGGGCTAAACTTCTTTAATGTTGTTTTAACTTGTTTTATGCAATCGCTAGTATAAACAGTTTAGAACATTTTAAACAAAAACATTTAACAAATCAGTCGATTTTTTAATTTCAAACCATTTAGCAATTGTAGTTGTTATAATCACGAAATTAATGAACATAAATAAGTTGAGATACAGAAATGATATATAATATTTAATTATAACAAGAGTTTAACTGTGATACGCTTCGGTGTAAAATGTTTACGATGCAATTTTTTTAGAATTTGCCATATATATGCATGAAAATTATTTGAAAAATTGAACGGTGCATGAAAAATAATGATTACATAACAATGTAAAAATATTTATACGCTCGGTTCGAATTAAATCCAAAGAAAAATAACAATTACAAAATTTTAAAAGAAAAAACTATCTTTCTTCTATGATTTTTCATTATCACCTTTTCATGCTTCATAAAAAAAAAATCAATGTATGCATATTTGATTTTGACTTTGAAAATTTATCCAATTTAATACTTTAATTATTTTTATCTCAATTTAATCTCTTTTTATTTAAAGAAAATCAATATAGTTTCTTTTATTAAATTGATGTTGACATGATTTGAAAGATGATTATGTATCAGTACCTCTAGGTTTCTTAATCCGTTCACTTTAAGTTTGATCACAGTCATCTCCAAAGAATAAAAAAAAACGGTGGTAAGTAAAATCAAAAAGAGAGGATGGAGAAACTAAGTGCCTAACACGTAATCATTAGAAGTGACAACGTGGGTAGGTCAATCCGTTGCGAGATGTTAAATTTGGCCTATTTCTCTGCTGACTTTATTTGTATTGTCATCTGCTGAGCATTAAAAACACATTGTTTTAGTACTTTAAAGATAATTTTAATATATTTTAAAATTTGAAAATTAATGACCATCAGTGTATTTCGAAGGTACAACAGATGAACAACATAGTAAAATCAATAGAGAATTCAAACTCAAAGTACATGACTTTAAATAAAAAAGATATTGAATTAAAGACAACAACAATTGAGAGATCATATTGAATAAATTCCTCTATTATTAATAAAATAACATATTAAGCCTTAACTCCTTTACAATTATATTTTTAGTTAAAAGCACATTCATCCAATTGATTTTTGACAGAATCAAATTACTTTTACTCCGTAATCTCTATTATTTTCATGATTTTTGGAGTTCTAATTTGCTTGATGCATCTTAAGTGAATTCAAGATAAGAAAAGCTGATTTATTTGACTTTATTTTAGTTGAGTTGTAACTTTTGTGGCAGTTAACGAACCTATGGCATAATCAATAGATATAATTTATTTCATTGGCACTTAAGTCATGTAAATTATATCATATAATGAAAAAATGAAGAAAAGTTTCTTGCATGTCACATATCTAATGTGATTTATTAATATCAATTGCACTAAACTTACCATAATTCTTGAATTTTAATTTGATGATGATTTAATATACGAATCTTCTGAAAAATGTATGTATATTATTATTAATTTATTGTCTAATTGATTTTATTTTATTTTATTTTGAAATATATAATACTCAATATAATATGTTTGGTATGAGATGAATTGTTTTAGAGTACAACATAATAAATATGGGAGATTAATTTAATTTTAATCTTGTGTAAATGTTTTGATTTTCTGCTATTGTGATAGCATAGCAGATGTTGCATGTTGTTTTCATAATACTACTAGTATAAAATGAAAATTAATTAGCAACTAAAATTACAAATGGTTACTTATATAAAATGAAACATATTTTGTCTGTTTTGTGAAGTAGGTGTGATAGAGACGTTGTAAGATATTAACCTAAGAAAAATGATAGTTTGATACAGTTTTTTTTAACAAATTAGCTATTTAGATAAAAAAAACATATATATTATTTTATTATTTTATTTTGGTTAAAAAATAAAAAAAAATTATTTAATTCTATTTATGAAAATTTTGTCAAATTTATTAAAACAAAAGTTTGTCAAAAAATAATTTTTCTTAAGTTAAACTCTTGAAGAAAATTAAACATGAATATATAATAGAGTGATTGTGCTGTGTCTAAGTGTGAAGCATAAAGGTTAGATTTCGTGCGTATTTTGGTTATGTGTAAAATTGATGTATAATTAGTTAGAATTGATTTTCTAACGCAAAATAAGTAAATGTTTGGTTTCTTTAATTAAAAAAAGAATAAAATTCATGTTAAATAAAAAATAATTAATTTTTACTTCTGCGTTGTAATATTAATTTAATTGGAATCAATTATCTGATTATGAACCAAACCCATCCGAAAATCTCATTGCCTGTGGTTTAAAGCATAGCTTTTAATATAATTTCACTTCTTCACTCTACTCACTTTGTTAGTACGAGCCTCGCCAAAGTTTGGCATCCCATTGTACTTCTTCATCTTTAAAGTTCTAAAATTTGCTGAATTATTTGACGAATGATAAATGGAGAATGAAGATTTTGCATAGTACGTAAACGTATAAGGGAGTTGGGAGGCAAAGTGCATATAAAGAGTGAGTGGTGGTGTTTCTATTGTACAGTGTATTTTGTCTGTTTGTTGAAGAGAAAAAAGTGGAAAAGAAAGAAAACAGTAAAAAGTTAAGCGACAAAAAAGAAGCACAGTAGAGTGAGGCACATTTTAGTTTTAGGTTTGTTCATTGGAATTTGTTGGCATAGGTGTCCCCTACCAAGTGTGTTTTGTCGTTTAGAGGAAGCAATGATGTTCCCATAGACCATGTTCTTAACTCAACCCCCAAACTCCTCAACCAATGTTTTCAAACAATTGGTCCACCATAACGTGCAAGTGTCGAACAAAATGGACTAATGTCACCCCAATTCCTTACCATTTTAACATAGATATTTACTAGTTCATATTTTTTTCTGATTTTTGTTGTTGTTTTTTTTTTAACATTAAAAATATACTGTATTAATATTTTAAATATTTTTTTAATATATTTTAAAACAGTAAAATTAATAATAATCGGTGTATTATGAAAATACAGTAAAAAACAGCAAAAGAAATCAGCATAAAATCAAAATTTACTCCTGATCTCTTGCATGCATGTTTTTAATTGATTGTCGTTTACACACTTTGATGTCAACTTCTCTACTACTCAAATCCTTTTAAAGTATCATCATTTAAATATTTGTATATTTTTGTTTTTTGTTCACTTAATTACAAGTATTGTTTGTCACTAATATCTAAACTGTTTCCACATTTTTTTTCCTTAGAAAGTTTAATTATTGCCTGAATTCAATCATCAAAAGGTTGATTCTAATAAAAAATATTTTGGTTCAAATAGGAAGGTTTAGAATGATAACATCAAATTAAAGCAATATATTACACTTACATGGAATAAATTCACAACAAATATGACAAAAATGTTAGAATCTAAACACGAGTCTAAATTTTTATAAAAATAAAAAATTAAACATCATATAATTTGATTTATTAATAAATATGCATAAAACTCATTTTTTAAAAAAATTGCCTTATAGATTAAATTCATGTCTGAATTCAATCATAAAAATGTTGATTCTAGTTTATTCTAATAAACCCTAGACACTAAACTCATATTCAAGGGTACTTTTTACATTATTGTCATTAATCGATACTGAAATATCTTACTTTTTACTGTTTTTACGCAAACAACATATACATCAATTTATTAATATATATAAAATATATCTAAAAGAACCATTATAAAAATTTAATATTCCAAAATGATGAATGTTAAATTAATACAAAATTACCGTTTTACTTATAGTTAAAATATAGTAGTGTAAAAAAATTAAAATAAAATTAGGGAAATATCACTTTTGTACAAAAAGGTAAAATGAAATACAGTGTTTGTATTGTAGTCAAATATATGATTCTTTATTTATTTATTGAAACATAAGTATTTTTTATAAATAATAGTTTTCACCTTAAATGGTCAACGTCTTGAAATGAGCAATTCTTATATCGGAAATCTTTTGTATTGATTGCATCAAGATCTCTTTGTTGTGAAAATAGTGAAAAAAACATCATCTTTAAATGTTGTCACACCATCTTTATACTATTAGTAAAAGTTAATGTAAACTAGGTTTGATAAACCTGGACTCATTATTTGTTATAAAAACAGATTAAATTTAAACTTCATCCTTTTAATTTATGATAGACTTTTTCTTAAAAAAAAAAACTAGTATGATACTTTTAAATGTCTACAGATAGGATTTTGACTTAAAACTTCATATTATATTAAATTAAACTTTAAAACTTAATTAACTTGATTTTATCCAATGAACTTATAAAAAAACAGTTTTATTTTAAACAAGTTATTGTTACATGAGTGAGATGTTAGAAAAATACTAGGATATCTAACACATGGTTAAACATGTCAATTAGTGACTAATTAGCCTTATTGAATCATAAAACTAACTTTACTAATGTGTAGGACATCATATGGGCTAAGTAAAATAAAGTAGCTGAGACAAGTATCTAACATTTAGATTCTCTTAACTGTATAGGAATCTAGCTTGGATGATTAGCAAATTTTATTTTTAAAATAAAAAAATATTTAAAATGAGCTGGTTGACTTGGTAAGAAAATTGTGCGATAAATCAAATAATAAGTAAAAGTAAAAAAATAATCATATTTTAACTAACTTTTTTTAATTCATTTTTAATCTACCATTCTAATATCTTTAGATCATCCTACCACACCACTAAAAAAAATAAAATATTTAAGAATTATTAAAATGGTGAGTTATAAGTAAATAAAAAATAATAAAAATATCATTATCCAAAAGTAAAGCCATAAGTTTTTTAACGAAATCATTGTTTCTTTAATTTGAACGGAATTAATTTGATTTATGAATATGTAAGTTGATATGTTAAGAAGACCTTAAATGGAGTATAGTTTATTTTTGGTTGTTAATTTTAAGAAATAATAATATATTTGCTAATTTATAAAATCAAATTAAATATTTTCAAATACTAAAAAAAAACTTTTAAATAATGATCAATTTTAGTGATGAAATTATGTTTAGAGATTAATTTTTTAATTAAAAACTAATTTATTTAGTAGTCAAAATCTTAATAAATAATATTAATCAATGTTAATGACCGATTTAGATATCAATTTATAATATAAATTATTTTAATTATCAATCTTGAAACTAATTATAATTTATATTTATAATAAAAACTATTTTTTTATTCAAATATTATCTCAAGACAATATTGATCTCTTAACCACTACCTTCCCATAAAACATAATCATCATAATAATTTACTTATCAAAGCTGGATGCTACTATCCAAAATGGAACGTTACACATATAACACACGAGAAACATTAGGTATTAAAGCTATTTTGTTTTATTTGAGAGATGATTAGAGTAAAAATAAGAATAAAAATAATCAAGAATAAATAAATAAATAACTATTATTTTTAATATAAAAGGGAGCTAATAGAAATATCTATTTTAGAACTTTTCTTTGACATATACTTTAGAACTTTAAATAAAAAAAAAAACCGTGTTATTTCCTACAAATTCCGAACATTAAAGGTTCTTCAACTTTTGAACTTAAGAAATAAAAAAAAAATTATTAATGATTAATTGTAGGGATACAAAATAAGTAGTTATTATAGTAATTAATTTAGATACTAATTTATAAACTAAAAATTATTGATAACTAAAATAGTTTCTAAATTAGTCATTATAATGAAATGATATATAAATTAGTTACTATAGTAAAATGATATCTAAATTGCTCACTAACATTATCTACAAGGGTTTTAACTATCAAACAAAAATAATTTCTAAATTTGTCCTATTAGTGATCAATTTAGATATAATTTAGAGACAAATTTATTTGGTAACTAATATTGGTGATCAATTTAGAGACCAATTCATTACAGTGACCAATTTAGAGACCAATTCATTACAGTGACCAATTTAGAGACCAATTTATTACAGTGACCAATTTAAAAACTATTCTAGTTTACTTTTTAGTTTATAAAATAGTTTATAAATTTGTCCAATTTAGAGACAAATTTCATTGGTAGCTGGAATCTTGGTAGCTAATATTGATTATCAATTTAGAGACCAATTCACTATAGTAACAAATTTAGAAATTATTTTAGATACCACTAATTTTTAATTTATAAAAGTGTCTAAACTGATCACTTATTAATTCTTTTTTGTCATTAAAATTAATCACTAGTAAGAGATTTTTTTTTTGTAGTGAGAAGAGCATGTTTGTGTGAGTTTAAGATATCTTTTAAATTTTTATGAGAAAAAAGAAGAAAAAGTAAATTATTTTTTCATATTAAAATTTGTTTATCAAAATATTTATATAAATTAAAAACTATTTACAATTTATGTATAAACTATTTTTAACCCATAAAATTCACTTTTTGTACTTATTTTCTTTAAAAGTCGTTTTAAAGAAGTGTGTCCATCGTTTTAGTGTTATTACTAATCCTATTAAGTTTTTTTTTTTAGCTTTTTTAACTCGATGCAAATTCCTTCCTACATTTTCATTAGACGACTAGATGGGACAGGGAGAATATAGACCGTTATTAGAATACTTACAAACAAAAATGTTACGTCATTATTTTTATTATGCTATGATGCGGATTATTTGTTTGTTTTATACATAACAGTCTGGAGTATAAGTGATAATTTTTAATTGAATACTTTTTCCATTTTATCTGCAATAATTGATTTTGTAACTTTATTGTAACCAACGTAACAACTCAAAAATTGTAATCTAAAAAAGGAATAAGTAACACTTTTTTATTGTTGATAATATATTGATTTTTATTTGTCTTTAATCTATTTGTGTTAAGCAATATATTAGAAAATATAGATAGTTATATGGAATAATTATTATAATGTGAATAATTTAGATATATCTTTAAAATATGGATAGTTTAAATACATTTAAAAGTGTAAATAGTTTAGATTACATATTTATAATTGTAGATCATTTAACTTTAAATATTTTAGATTATCGTCACCTGACCAAATAATAATTAACATGGATCAAGTCTAATAATAATTAAATTTGTAAGGTGCATCATATGTTTTGTGACGGAGGTTAGATAACCAAATAAATAATAATTAAATTTGTAAAATATATTAATTATCATGTAATGGAAGTCAAATAAATCAAGTTATAATAAAATCTAGTACTTTGAACTACCATATTTTTATATAAAAAGTTACACATTGATTATTAATTATAATTTTTGACCTAACTATAAATACAGAAAGTTTGATTTCTAGTAAAATAATGGAGGAGGATATTGCTGCAGTCAAATGAAAAGTGTGCTCAATTGTTTTTAATCCAAGGATTGTTGAAACATTGTCTAAACTGGCTACCATTTTTTTTTTACTTTATAAAGAATATTTTTGAGTTTTGTATAAGCTAAAAAAAAATGGTGAGGTATTACTCTAACCTAATATATCCGAAATTTACATACAAAGGATAGAAATCATTACAATTTTTTATTTTAACACTAGCCCATCATTTATCCTATTTACTATTTTTACCATAAAATGCAAGTCTTGAACAGAAAGAACTGAATTGAATTTATACAACATTCAAATAATGAAAACTTTACTTTTATTATTGTTAAGATAAAAGAAAGAGACAAAATATGAGGGTGATGAATTAGATTTTACCTAATATAGTGGGGGCCCAAACTGCAGGCCATTTCATACATTGACACGAAAGCATGTCTCCATATCTCCAATCACTGCTGCAGATACACACATATAATATAATAATAAAATAATAATAATAATAATAATAATAACATTACATGTTGCTTCAAACTTAGTATGATTTTATCTCTCATTACGAATCAACAAATTAAACTCTTAATTTCATCTCTCAAAACATTCATCCATGAAGCTATTTGGTTTCTCCTTCAACTTGAAACCTGCAATAAGCAGTGAAGATGGTGCAAAGAGGTTTCACTGCCGATACTGTCGCCGCCAATTCACAAATTCTCAAGCACTTGGAGGGCACCAGAATGCGCACAGGAGAGAACGTGCTAAGCTAGCCCAGTTCAAATACCTTCTCAATCTTCGACAACAACATGGCCATAGGTTCAAACCATCATACAACATCGGACCAAAAGGGTCTTTGGTTCCTCATCCAAATCTCTCACCCAACGTTAGTGTTGGTAGTGCAACTAGTGCAGCTTTGTTTCAATTTCATGGTGCAGGGACGCTGCTCCTGCAAGTTCCAGCGCGTGACCATGACGTGGTGGATGTGGATCTCAACCTCAGACTCTAGCTTCTTCCTCACACAACTTTAACTCAACTTCCCTTTGTACCAGGTGAGATAATTAGCCCATACTTTTTTTTCTTTTAGGTCTTTGTATAGTACCTTTCTTTGTTTAAGGAAACACATAGCTTCCTCATAATTACTTCTTTGTACAAAATTTCCAAAAATGTTGAAAAGAAGTGTGAATGTTATAGCCATTGTAAATTATGTTAACAAGTTTTTTGCTTTCTTTTCTTTGTGAATCACTGTCTGGCTTTTTAACAAACGGGCTAGCTGCTACTGAGGGTTTTGGACGTACGTGATTCTGAGGATGGGAACGTTATGACTATAAGATAGATTCATCAGTGTCTATGCAGTTTGATTTTCCTTTACAAGTTTCCAATTTTGTTTCTGTGTTGCGTCAAAGTTTGTAAATTTCCTGTGATTAATTATATATAGCTTAACTGTCATGGTTTTGGATTTGAAATACTTGCACCAAGAATAATATATCTCTCTCAGATACACATCCTCTGCTGTTATTACTACCGAACAGTGGAACCAAAAGATGAAAATGATTCGTTAGATATGTTGGGAGAACGAATTGGTGAATTAGAAATTACTACTGTTATTAGTGTTTTATTCAGATTGTACGGTTGATAATCTATGTTAACCAGAATTCTCTGAGTATAGCTGCGAGTAGCTTTTCTTTTCTTTTATGAGCTATTTATGAACATAAATTCTATTACTTTACAATTCACTCTTCTTTTTTTCATTTCTCTTTATATTTTTCAAGGTACTTAATCTATCAGAAAACAACTTCAAGAATAAATTCGCTCCCTGTTCCTTATGATTTCATTATCTTGTATGAATGCGTGCGTCTTTATCTATCTATATGAATGTGAGAGTGTATATATGCACTGATGTTATATAATATACTCTTTATTTTAGATACTTCAAAATATTAGGGTTGTAATTTATTAAATAGGATCAAATTAAAGCGACGAGACTTTTAAACCTAGGAAACCTAGATGTGGATACCTAGATGTGGATACAGACACAGATACGACACAAACACAGAGATACAACAAAAAATAGGATACGAGACACAACATGTACATACATATTATTTTCAAACTTTTAATTAACACATTGTAAATTAACATATAAATGAATCTAATTTATTTATCTAATATAAAAAAGTGAAAAGTAGTGATTATATAATACTTTTTTCTTGTTTTTATAATCATAATAGAAATTTATGTGATAAATTTACAAATTTGTGAATTTTTTTTAAAAATCATTAAATTTGTGGTTATTAATATTATGTTGGAGTCATGTCAAAATTATGTTAAAGATAAAAAAAAATGTCTTTCAAATTTAATATTTTACTAATACGTGTCTGATACATGTCGGACACGGGACACACTCATGAATAAGGTGTGTTTGTGTTTCATAGTTTTAAACTTTTGGAGACAATTATAGAAATTTATTCTTATATTATAAATTGAATAGATACCCTCAACTCTAATGGTCAGTGTATGATTATATTATAATAGTGAATATAGTCTAAAATCACGTTCAGACAATGACAATTAACATGTGCGCGCTTCAATAAAACCCTAATCGATGTTGATGAAAAAAAAATACTATTAACATCGACAGAAGAATAATCTTTACATACTTCAATAGAAAAGGTTAAAAAGTGTTAATAGAGAAATAATCTTAACGGGTAAATAATTATAATATTAGTTAAAAAATTGTCCTAATTAATATCAACTAAAAATATTAACTAAAATCAATTCAAAAACAGTATGATATCGATATCACTTTTGCTTGAAAAAACCCTAACTGATGTTGATGAAAAAATAATTTTAGCTTATATTTCAATTAATCTTAATCGAAAAACAAACATTGATAAAAAAATCAATAATTAATAATTCGAATATTGGTAAAGAACAAAAACTTGTGCAATTTATACTCAAGTCTCATTTCTTAAGCTTGAATTATTATTATTATAATTTTTATTTTGCTAAGTCATTCTAGTAAGCAACTTTTTCAAGTCTACATCTACTTTCTCTCAAACCCACTCAATGAAATATAGAAAATGGTCTTAATATTTTTAGAAGCCAGATATGAACTTAGCTTGCAAAATCTTAATCATCAAGACGAATTTTCAACAAGCTTCAACCTTATTTTTGAAGCCCAAATTGAATCAAGGTTTTTGTGCACGTTCAACTCACTCAAACTCGTCCCATGAAATATAGGGTTTAGGCTTTCAATTTTGGTCACGAATTAAATATAACATTTTAGCTTAATCTAATTATGACTTGATTTACATTTTGGCCATAAAATTGGGGTTTGATTGAACTTTAACAGCATTTTATTAATTCTTAATAAGACTTTAGATTTTGAATTAAATTTTCAACATAATTAAATTTGAATTTTCTTAAAATTTTATCTAGATTGGACCTAAAAATCCCATTATATAAACACTTTAAAACACCTAAAATATAACAAAACAAAGGTATTAGAATAAGTAGTTCTCGTTTCTTACTTATTTTTTCAAAACAATTTATAGAATGACAAAAGTTCGACATGGGTAGTATTTATTCACTATTATTTTTGTTTTAAAAAAATTGTACACTATTAATTTATTTATCTTATGAAATATACATGTGAATGGTTTATAAAAATAAATAGTATTAAAAATAATTATTTAAAATATATAAATTAGATAACAAATTACCTTGAAATATAATTTAAATAAAATTATATAAAAAATATTAGTAAAAATAAAATAAACTTTTCAAAATTCAAATTCAAATAAATTGCATTATTAAGTATAAATTTTTTTAAAAATAATCTATTTAAAAATAACTTTAATTGCATAAATTTGAATAAAAAACATAAGTTTATAAAATTAAATTGTAAATAGTATTTTTTTTATTTACTCACCAATTATTTTATTTTATCCGATTAGTTTTAAACAGTTGTTTAAACAAAAATCAATAATAACATTCTATCAAATGTTATGAATTAAATTCAATCAATTTGATTCAAAATAAATGTCCAATATAATATAGTCTATTAAGTAAATATATATTATTTTAGATAAATTATATTTTGTTATGAATTAATGTCACATTTATTTATATGATTGATCGATTGATTTGCTTTGCTAGAATTATTCATATGACTACTCTTTATCAGGAGGTATAAATATTGGTGATTTTTTTATCAGTAACAAGACATATTAAAATTGTGTTTTATCATTCTCCCTTATTAGTATTATGATCTTCCTGAGGATTAGTGAGAGTATGTTCTCTTCAAGGACAATATTCTGTATTGTAAAATTTGAATTTGTAACCCTTAATAATACAAATATTTTACATAATAAAGTTAGATATAAATAGAACTCTTAAGACACTGCTCTTCATTATTTTTTTCTCCTAACTATTACTAATTTTATTTTATAACAAATTTAAAATTAGAGTTTAATTTTTACATATTTGTTAGTATAATTTTTTTTACATAATTAATTAATTAAAATTAAAGTAGATTTGACTATTAAATTATATAACAATTTAATACCTGCGTTGGACAATTTATTTTATTTTACAATGTATAATAGATCAATATTTAGAAATTTTGCATAAAGTTATTTTTTAAATATGAGAAAGGTGCTTTAACAAAAATCTCAATTCAATTCAGGGATAAAGATAAAAATAATAAATGGTTAAGAAAATAAAATATTTAATGATAAAAAATAAAAGTATCTAACCTGGAATAGTCGAGGGAGAATTTTTTTTGCAATTATCTTCAACAATATTGTGTGTGAAATGCACGTTAAAAGAGAAGAAATTATTGAGAATGTTTATGCATTTATTTAATTTTAATTTATGGAAATAAAGTAAATAGCCGTTTAATGTTGTAATAATTTTACTATGTTTTTGAACTATTATTGATTAAACATATGTAATAAGTGCTTTATATAATAATATTCTACTCGTGTAAATATCTATAATTCATTTTAAAATAGAGTTTTAACTCTTTCAAAAGTAACTTTATACATGTCATATCCGAAAATGAAGTATTTTAAAAGAAGAATCTAACTTAATAAATGTTATTACAAAAATTAAAGTTGAAAGAAAACGATGTTGTATCTCAATCTAAGTCTCTAATCATATTTTATATATATTCCAACAATGTTTTATATATTTTGATATTCCAATCATATTGTATATTTTTTAAAAAATAAATTAGGGTGACCTAATTTGAAAGAGACACAAAACGATGTTGTACACGTGGCAGTGAGTCAAACAACGGACCATGTTTCCGAGTTAGGAATTTGAAATGTCATCGCTCGCAGAGAGACGTTAGAAAGTTTCCCATTTTCTCACATTCAATAATGGCAAAAAGGCCTCTTTTTTTCAAACAAAAAATTTCTTTGAAAATAAAAAGCATTTAATTTCTGTTTCCCTTTACCACTAGAACGTTGAACTGCACGATCTCACTGGAGCTGGCACTTCCTTCTTCAGTTCACCTCAAATTTGATGCATTTACCCATTTCCCATGTATGCCAATTCAAACACCTTCACAGTGTTGTAGTCACCGCAATGCTTTGTTGATTCATCTCGCCTTCTCAAGGTAGGCTCTTACTCTAATGTCACTGTAAAGTTTGCGCTTTTCTTCGTTTCCTTTGATGGGTTCATGTCCTCATCTTTTACCGGCTTTTGATGGATGCACATGTCATATGTATCAGTTGTGCTGTTTTCTTTCGTTTCACTTCTGGGTTGTTCAATGGCCTCAATTTGGCTTTGTGGGGGTATCTATTTGTTGCTGTGATTGTAATTGATGAGAGTTTTAGAGGTTACAACATCACATCATAGATAAGTAATGCTTGTATATAAGCAGATGTTTCCCTTTTTCCACTATGGATGATTAAAAGATGTGAGTTTTTCTTAGATATTTATGGTCAGTGAAAAGCGTTTATTTTTTCTCCATTCATACTAGATTTTTTTTCCCATTAAGAATAATATGTTTGTACTTGATTTTAGCTCAAATTCAGTATAGGATTTCTCGGTTATTCTACGTGATCAGTTGTATCGAGTTTGGAACAGTGTGAGATTCTATTGAATGAGAAGTAAAAAATCATGGTTTTTGACTCTAGTAACACGATGATCAAAGAGATTTGATCCAATTGTGTCCTGTTGCTTTACCTTCGAAAGAAACTTAGAGATGATCATCTGAAATTTTGGTCGTTTTGTTTTTAATGTAATGATTTGCTTTGGATTGCATTAGTTAATAATCGATTGATTCAATTGTGTGTTGCTATTGAGATCGAATCATGCTTTCCTAGTAAGTCATTCTACGTTTGGATTTATGGAAAGATAAAGAATGAAGTAGTTGCTATTGAGATCGAATCATGCTTTCCTAGTAAGTCATTCTACGTTTGGATTTATGGAAAGATAAAGAATGAAGTAGTAGTAGCTGTCATTGTTTGGATCATTGAATTTCTAGGATGGAATGGAATGGAACCTCAAGGAATGTAGTTTTTTCTTGAATACCTCTTTTTTAATTGTTTATATTGCTACTCAAACAATTGAATAAACGATCTCCTCTTTTTATTGCACCCCTTTGCATTCCATCTACTTCGAAACTCATCTTAAATTTTGGTGGATTATAGATTATGTTTCTTGCTCAACTAACAGCATTCACCTTTCTTTTTGTTTCATCATTTAGCTTGAAGGTTTATTAAATTCTGCTTTGGAAATGAGAGTTCAGAAAGAAGGAGCAAAAGATGAAGGTGGCTTTTTCCACATGTTTGACTGGACCTCAAAATCACGGAAGAAATTATTTTCAACCACGCCGGGTACCTCAAAATTTGATGAGTGTTTGTGTCTCTTGTCGTTCTTGTATAAAAATTCATCGATCTATAATTGATTGTGTTTTGCTTTTGGTCTCTTTTTTCTTCACTATTGGCAGAGTCCTTGAAACAAAGAAGAAAAGTTGATGGCAACTTGGCAACGATGCTTCCCTATCTGGTATCACTATAAACTGTGCTCCAAAATATTATTTTATGTGTAATATAATGAAACTTTAGCGGTTAATTGTTTAATAATTTCAGGTGGACGAAGATGGTGAAATTGGAATAGGGGGAAGTATTAGAGATAGTGGTGATCATAGCTGTGCTACATCTGTTATAGATTCTGAAGTATGTGGAACAAGGGCCCCTGGTGTAGTTGCTAGGCTTATGGGATTGGATTCATTGCCATCTTCCAGTTTTTCTGATCCATATTTTGATAGCCAATGCATTCAAGATGTGCAGTACTGGAGGAAAAATCTCAATCATCTTCATGATCATCAGATTCTATATTCTGGAAAGTTGGTTGAAAAAGCTGAGGGAACTTCTAGGAATTTCATGGAGGCAAAGCCTCTACAGACCCGTAGCAAGCCAATTGAAAAGTTTCAAACAGAAGTAATGCCTCCCAAATCAGCTAAATCTATTCCCCTTACACACCATAAACTTTTGTCCCCAATTAAGAATCCTGGTTTTGTTCCATCAAATAATGCTACATACATCATGGAAGCTGCAGCAAGAATTATTGAACCTGGACGCCAAGCTGCTACAAAGGCTAAAGCACCTCTGGTAGAGGCTTCACAAAAGGAAAAACTAATTAGTTCATTGAGGGTTAGAGACCTTAAAGAAAAAGTGGAGGCTTCACAAAAGGGACAACTAATTAGTTCATCTTCAGAGACCTCTAGAGTTAGAGATCCGAAAGGAAAAAGAGAAACCTCTCTTAGAACTAGTAGGCTTTTTGAAACTTCTCATAGGTTGACTGAGTCTAATGATGCCAAATATCTAAAAGGACAATCTTTGAACAAAAGTTGGAATGGACTTGTGGATGCACCTATCAGATCTTCTACACAAGTAGAAGAAGATTGTTATTCAAAAAATAAAGGGAAGTCTATTTCACTTGCAATCCAAGCAAAAGTGAATGTTCAAAGAAGGGAAGGCTTGAGTTCTAGTAGTGGAAAAAGTTTAGTGGAGCAGAGAGAGCAATGTGACACTAAAAACTCCCAGAAGCCTCTGAAGGCTAATGTTCAAAAAAGTTTGCACATGAAATCCTCTGGTCAAGATGCTTCTGGTGTTCTCAGGCAGAATAATCAGAAACAGAATTGTCCAATGGATAAAGACAAACCACCATCAAAGCAATTGGTTTCCAATTCACAAGGTAGAAAAGTTGTGACTGGGGATTCTTCTGGTGGACGACATAGAAGCTCTAGTAATAAATCTGCTGCAAAATCTAAAGCTGGGCCCAAAAAATCATCAACGAGTGTGACAGACAGTGAAAAGGAGGTCTTGTATACTCGTACAAACAATTTTCCAAGGAAAAAGAGGTCTACAGACAGGGACTGGAATGATAGGGTTGTTGATAATTTATTCATCGACAAATCGCAGAAGCCTGTGCAGTCTAATGTAGTTAGTAATAAATACCAAGGTGAGGCTGAAGAAGTAAAAAAGAAAGACATGGATGTAGTTTCCTTCACATTTACCATGCCCTTGACAAGAAGCAATTCTGGTTTTGAGACACCTGGCCTAAATTCCTTGGATCAGCATATTAGAAGAGTGTTGGTTGATACTGAAACTGATAATGCAGGATACAGTGCAGTTGGTGGTGATGCCTTAGGTATTCTTTTGGATCAGAAGTTGAGGGAGTTAACATATGGAATTGGGAACTCTTGTGATGACTCTCTCAAAGCAAGGTCACCTTCCAGCACTGCACCAAAATCCAAAGATCTGGTTCCCACCCTTAATTCAGTTAACCTCTTTCCAGGGTTGCAACAGAAGAAAGATCAAGACATGATCAGTAACCGCTCCTATCTTCCAGAATTATCATCCCAGCATAGGCTTCGGGTATGTGAGAATATTTTAGCATTTGTTGTTATTATCCTTTTTCTAGCATGAATACATAATGGCAGGACTCTAGTTAAATTTCCACACTATGAGAAGTTAGGCTTGCTTACTTTATGGTTAAATTTGAAGATTAATGACTATCTTTTATGCAGTTAATGTGGAACTGAATTTGGGGTGTTGTAGTAAAATGTAACACAAGACAATTGAAAGAATCAATAGCATTGTATTGTAAAATCAGCCTAACTTTGTTTGGAGGCATAATATTCCTTATGATAAACATTGAATGTTAATCAACTCAACATATTTTACAGCTAGATAAGATGGAAGAGTGTGAGATCAATCCTATGGAAGCAGGGTTATTCAATTCAGGACAGCCGAGTCCAATATCCGTTCTTGACCCTTCTTTTTCTACTGAAAGCTGTGAATCTCCATTCAGTGCAAGTGCTTCCAGTTCAGAAGACCAAAAAAGGAGGTAAAAGTGGCATCATGAGACAATATATTGTTTCTTCTGAAATTAGTCATTTAATGAGTCAGAACATTTGATTTGTATTTTCAAAAAACAATTTTGAAAACTAAAAGCTACATACATGGCCGTGATCACTACTGACAGTATCTACTTTCAGGAAGCAAGTTGTGGGCTCAGGAAGTGGCTATACAGACTTGTTTGATTCAGCATCAGGTTGGACCATGCTAAGGAAACAATCAAGTAGATTTTCCCAAATGAAGATTGGAGAATCAAATTGCACATGGGAGTTAGAGTATGTAAATGATATATTGTGTAATGTGGAGTTGATGTACATGGACTTTTCTCTTGGCAGAGCTCGTGAGATTGTGAACCCTCATCTGTTCAACCAGTTGGAAAACCGAAGGGGAAGGTTTGAGAGTGATGGTGGTGAGTGCAGAATAAGAAGGAAAGTTATATTTGATTGTGTGAGTGAGTGTTTGAACTTGAGATGCAGACGTTATGTTGGTGGGGGTTACAAAGTGTGGGCAAAAGGGGTTGCAATGGTGAGAAGAAATGAATGGTTGGCAAAGGAAGTGTGGAAGGAAATTTCAAGTTGGAGAGATATGAGGGACTCAATGGTGGATGAACTGGTAGATAGGGACATGAGCATTCAATATGGACAATGGCTAGATTTTGAGGTTGATACTTTTCAACTTGGTGCAGTGGTTGAAGACCAAATATTTGATTCTTTGGTTGATGAATTCGTTGCTGAAATCCTGCAACTGTAACAGCACACCTCAATCGATGGTTGTGGTTTTTTTGGCTGTGTCACATTTCATTTTTAGCATTTTCTTTCCCATTGAATTGTAGTAGTTGCTGTGTGTGTGTGTGCATGCCCCTTCCTCATGGTTTTATATTTACTAGTGTTACAGTGTAAAAATTATAGTAATGGGGTGGAATTGTCTTGTTAAAAAATATTACAAGTAGATCTTTTTTCATTTAAAAATGGTATCATTTGATGCTATAAATATACTTCTATCATGATCATCAGTAAAATATCTTCCATCTGCTGAAATCTTAGTCGAGGATTGTGAAACCGAATGAATTATGACTGTTCTACAAATAAAAACTTGAAACAATTTTAAAGTAATTGAGTTCCCTAAACACAGACAAGAATTAGACAAGAATTTGATGATTCTTATGTATATATGAAAAAAAAAATCGAATTGGAGGAAAAGTGTTGATAACTCTTTCACCTTTCTTGACATTACTTCCGAAGTTACAGAGTATAAGGAAATTTCTATAGTTTGTTATGAAAACTTGTAAGTCTTAGGTCTAACTCAGTTTTTAGTCCTGAAATTCAAAGTAATTTTAGTTTTAATTTTTCTAAATTTATAAGGTTCTTAAGTTCCTCAAAATTTGAAAGAATATATATGATTTATATATAAGCACTCCTGAAATTTAATGTTTAGAAATTAAGATTATAGTTTTTTTATTTTTTATTTTAAGGGACCAAAAGAACTTTTCTAAACTTGGGTAATCAAAATTAAAATAGCCCCAAATTTAATGGGAAAATGTAATTAAACCTAATTTTTGTTTACCCCTCTACAATTTTTAACTAAAAAATTTAAAATTATTACTTTTTGTTACTTGTCCTATGTCTATAACAAACGATAGTCTATACCTAAAAATAAATTATATTATCCAAAGTGGGCAAATAAAGAGCTAAAAAATATTATTTGAATGTTCAAATAATTAATTTTATAAAGTGATTTAATTAAAATGAAAAATAGTACAATAAATATTAACACGCTTTATTTTTAATAAAATAAAACAAATTTCAATCTTAGTACAATAAATTTAACTATATTAAATTTGTTTGAATTTTGTTATTAAAGTAATTGATATAATTGAAGATATGTTTTATAATAATTATTAAAGTAAAAATATTAATATATATTAATATTTAAAAAAGACAATTTTAAATTTACAAAACAATAAGAAAAACTATAATTGCATATTAACAATAATTTTTATCTAATAAACACATGTGAGAATTAATGAACATAAAATATGTGTTCCATTAACTTAACCATTAACAAAATTTAAAAAAATAAATAAATATAGAACTGTAATTTTCTGTTTCTTATTATACTATAAACAAAACATAACAATACTAATTCTTTTAAACCAACTATTTATCCTGAAATCAATAATAAATACCCCTTCCCTTTATTGAGTTAAATTTGAAGAGAGAAAATTATAAAAGTAAATAAATCACAAACCTCACCTGAACTTTTACTAAAATGAAATAATATTGTGAAAGTTATAATTAAATATGAAGTTTAAAACAGAAATTACAATTTAATGTTCTATTTTTAATGGTAGTACCAAAGTGAAAAGGCCAACAACTATTGTATATGTTTTGTATTGAAGACTTTGAGAAATGTCATATATGGGGAATTAATTTAGTTACATTTCTAATTTCCTTCACCTGGTATAAAGTAACATATACACAACTACCTTTTCACCGCTTCACAGATATAATACAAAATCGAGGGAATGGCGATTAATAATTCTCTTCTCAATTCATAAATACAAAAGAATCCATCCACCTATACCATTGCGATCTGATAGAAAAGATGCAGTAAATCATCATTGTTGAAACCTGTCTACAGACACTCATCGGTCTCGAAGGTCAACAACATCGAACCCCATGTTAGCGTTCATATAGACATGAGAGCAATGCTCATATATTGGACTTCCATCCGAAGGCTCTTCGTGGGGATGAAATCCACGTTGTTGACAGTTACGAATTACAGAAACACCACCTGGATCAGATAGATGAAATATGCCATGTGGACTGCAGTGCCAAAATAAATCAAAATCAAAATCATCTCTTCTCAAATAAACTAGCTTATAATATTATGTCCATATTGAAATACAGCATTAGACTTATCATTTCCATTCCATTTCAAAGGTAAAACCCCTGCAGATAGTTTCTAAGGTAGAGCTTATAGTACCAAAATATCAATAAGCAGGTATCGGTTAGTCAATACATGCCAAAGACATGTTATTACGAAGGCAAAATATTTATCAAAAAACAGTAGAACCAAAGGCAATGGTTCAGCTACAAGACTGGGACTTGGGGGAGGGGAAAACTTGGGTAGAAGCAACCCTATGAGATAATTATATTTTCCGTGGATTCATCTAAATAACCCTATCGTTTTTTTAGGGCAAAGGTTAGACCAGTAAAAATGCACATCATTGATGATCTATGAATTGAGTAAAAATGATAAGAAAAAGAACTCATTCATTCAACTCATGCATATTCAGTTGATCTTTACTCCATCAATCACAAGCAAATGAGTAAATCATTCCCTATTCCAATGTAAGATCATGTGATTGGATTTAAACATGTTTTTTGGAAAAAGTTATGTAAAATAACGGTCAACACTCCGAATCTGATCAGGGTTATTATGCATATATTTCCTTGTTTAATCTGGCAATGATAATGACAAAATACACAATTGCTTCCTAGTTTAATCTGATGATAGACAAAAATACACAATTGCTGGTAAAACTTACCTAGTCGTATCTGTAGGGGCCATGACAATAGCAATTGCCTCTGGTAACATGATCTGAAACAAAGCCACAAATATACAGCGAGGTACAATTAGAAGGAAATATATGTACATTTGCTGATTGTTCCAAATTATTCTATTTAATTGAGAAAATAAAGCTAGTACTCCAGTGGCTTTACTAAAGTAATCCGAGTTATTAGGCCTTTTTCCTTCATACATTTTACCCTAATTTCTCATGCAAATCAGGTTAAAGTGCATGACATCATCAAATCTCTTGCAAATTCTTCTATTAAATTGAGAAAATAAAGCTTGTACTCCGGTGGCTTTACTAAAATAATCCAAGTTATTAGGCCTTTTTCCTTCATACATTATACCCTAAATCTCATGCAAAATAGGTTAAAATGCATGACATCATCAAATCTCTTGCATCTTTTAAAAATTACACTAACATCATCACAAGAACTCAACTATCTAGCATTACGGCCACCGTTTCTTGTCTAAGCCCCGTAGTCAAACATAGAGGGCTATAATATAACAACTGCTTAAACATCTTAATATGTGAAAAAACAGGAAATTGAAATTACAGTTGCATCTATTACCTGGTATGAGTAATGAGTGTGTAGATCCACAGAAGACATGAAACAAGTTTGTGATGGATGTGTCTGAAAAGTCGAAAGAAATAAGATAAATACCGAAACTTAAAGTTTGTAAACTTAAAGTGAGTTAAAGAAAAACAAAAGGTAAGAGCTACAGAAGGACACTAATATAGAAGGCTTGCTATCTTCAATCATATTAATATTATTACCGTACTCGTCAAAACATCAGTTAATACCTTAAGGTCATCTTTATAATAAAGATAAAAGATTTGAGAGGGTGTAGCAACTACAACAAAAAAGAAAGAAAAATCTTTGCCAAGAACCAAAAAGTAAGATACAGTTTTGACTATTTTTTTCTTTTACTTTTAAATATCTTACATCAATCAAAGTCCCAGCAGGTAAAGAGAATGCAAAGGATGAATTTCATCCTTTAATTCTTACCACTACTCATCTGCGGCACCAAGTGCATTATGTTTTTCTGCTTTCCTTAAAGAAAAAATGTAACAGGCAGAATTATTTTGCCAGAAGCGTTAAAAAAATGATTTAGCAATTGGCCTGCCTGCTAACTCTTTCACGAGGTCCTTACTCCCACCACTTTAATTTATCAAACAGCCCCCCACAAACTGCCAAAATTCTGGACTTTTTTTTCATCTGTGTAATATTAATCATATTGAAATTACTGAATAAAGTAAATTACTTATCATTTTAGTGTAACCAATTTAATTCCAAGTCTCTATCAGAATTGATGAATAATTCTTATCCTTACTACTCTAAGCATGACAGCAACAAAAATTTCTTTGGCAACTACTTTCACTTGAAATCAGAAGCCTTGAATTCTGGAGATACAAAATCAGAAAAATCAATGCTTCACATCAAGTTTTTTGCTGTCGCCATCCAGGGTAGAAAAATATTTACTCATGGATATAACTAAAAGAATGAATAAGCAACAACCGGGAGTAATGGGGCACTTACATGTATCCAACCTAAAGGAAAGAGTGATAAGCTGTCTTGAACTTCAAATATTTCTTCTTCGTTCAAAGTTGAACACTGGATATTAAAATTCAATTAGATGCTGAATAAAAATCAGACAGTACAAGAAAAACTTAACTGTGAAAACAACAGTTCTTTGTTTCTACAAAATAGAACGAATACTTGATAATGTGCTACATATATTAATATATAGAAATCTTAAATTGATTCTCAAGATTGCACAAGTTAGACATTTTATAAATTTTTTTTAATATAAACTGTCAGCCCTTCAGCTTGCAAAAGAGTAATTAAACATAGTCTTCTACTTTATTTTCCAGTGTCATTTTGCACCAAAAAAGACTAAAAGTAAACGATGTTTTCAAAAGTCAGATACTAATGAAGGATTTTTAAAATCTCGGGCACTGAAATGACATTTGGAGTTTACTCATTTATATAGAGTGGAAATGAGTTATACCTTTTCATTTGTAATGAATACAATCAGTATCTCATTTTACAATCTCATAGAAACCCAGGTATTACATATGAAAATTGACAAACCCCAATCACACACATTACAACCACGCATTCACTCTCTCAAACATAAAATATGTAATGGAAACACCGTAAAACAGTGTTTGCTTCCTCACTGCCCTGAGGCCCAATTCATCAATCAAATTATGCCAAGCTTACTTTCTCCTTGCATTTAGCCCAACTCAACCAACCTTATACCCTTCTCATCCTTTTTTCTGCTATGTAGGCAGTCTGCTATGATATGCAGGTTATTAGCTTTAGTGTTTCCTATCCAGCCCATATAATAACCACAGACTTTCTTCCTATCATTCTTCACGTACAACTCAGCAACACCAAGGGATCTCTACCACAATCATTAAAAGTCAAAGGTAACTCACTAAAATTGACTGAAGAACCGGCTGTTTGTTCTTTAAATAAGTGCTAATAATTCTAATTTACAGAAACATTGGAGGTTCAAGCAGCTTTTCAACTCAAATGTTGGTTGAAGCAGCTTTTCAACTTAATATTACGAAATTATCTCAGATACAAATAGTTACCAATCATGCAGATTCACAAATCACCACATCTGTGCAACACAACCTCACAGCAATATTAATGTTATATTTTGTCTGTCAGGATATAGCTGGAGTAAGATGAATGAAAAAAGTTAAGCTTTTTACCCATGGAATTACAATGGACGGAGTATAATAGCTTGTAAAATAAATTAAAAAAAGGAAACATGACATCAACTTACCGAGTCTGAGGTTGATTCCTGCTTTGGGATTATAAGTGTCGTGATATGGAATACCCTGTTTTTCTAGAGACATTCAAATTGCAATTACAAAAACTGTTAAAATCATCATCCAAGAGATTTTCTGAAACTTGGAAGCACACAGAATAACAATATCTCTTACCAAGGATCCTGCAAGAACACCACATGTCTCTAAGTTCTTCCGTGTGTTCTGCGAAGCTAATCTCAAAAAATCTTCCATCATTTTGACAGGCTGCAACATAGACTTAAGGTGTTATAACTTTCAAAGAGTATAAGAACTCAAGAGCCAAAGCTCACACAAATAAGAAGTCATGATAAAATGACCAACAAAATCCAAGATATAAGTCACACAATTCAACTACAAAACTAAAAAAGGCTTACAATGTGTAGGTGTTGATATGTTGTTGGACCAAGTCCAGAATCATGAGAAGATTTAGCTGGTCCCGGTCTTGGATCTGCAACTTTTGAAGGAGGAATATGGGCACATTCTGGGTGCACCTGCGCAAGAACAGGAGGTGGCAAAGGTTGCTTGATGTTGAGCGATTGTAAGGGGTCCTCCCTTGATTCAGTTACAACAGAAGAACCATACTCAACAGAAGGTCGCGACCATCTTCCATCATCCAAGGAGAGAACTGAGTCCATGGTGGATGTAACTGGTCCTTGATCGCTATCTTTAATTGCCAGAATGTCATACAGCCCAGTCTGATTCAGGCTATCAGTGTGAATAACAAAAAACAGTAAGTGTGTGGGATGTTTTATATTTTAGAGTTACAAACCTAAACACAGCACGCCTGAGAACAATATTTGGCATTCAAATTTCAGCATTTTTCAGTCAGATGCCACCACAAACTCGCAATGAGAAAAACATTAAAAAAAGGGAAAATAACACAGTTTTAAAAGAATAATTGACTGAGATTGACAACAAAAGCACCAATAATAAATAGTAAAAACATGAAAATTATGCAATTTGAACAGCAAAAAATCACGAACATGAAACAAAAAGGACATGGAACTCGATTTCAAATTAGGATACGAATGTCAAACCTTGAATCATTCACGTGTGTGAGATCACTGCTTGGATATTGAACCTGCACATGTCCAATATCAATATTGACAGAATATATGAAAAATATATCATAGTATCATTATTGTATCTTAGATTATCTCCTTAGATTGATTCCTAATGTTTCCTTATATATCACGATTTATTTCCTCATTTAAATAAGGATTAGACTTAAAGCAGACATGCTTTGTATACATACCATCACAACATCTTACAGAGTATTCAATATCTATTCTGTTGTTTGCCCCATCAATATCTAAAACCCTATATTTCAACAAATATGAGAGATAATCCATGTTAAGACAGCACAAGGACAGTCACACTTCAATTATACCTTTATTTCTGCACTAGGACCAAGCCATTGCCCCCTAAGGCCATTTGGTCCTAAAAATGAGTGTCTGGACAAAGTCTCCTTATTTGGAGCAGGTAGACTAAGAGATCTGCGCAATCAAAAGAATAATAATCACAATTCTTCTTTCAATATGACATCCTTCTTTCTTTTGAAATATCTTGAAAATGTTCAAGAAGCTCCTCAAATCACAAGGATAATAAGAAACGTATATCTCACTGAAAAACATAAGTGTGCTGAATGAAAATCGCACAAGTGAAATAGCATTTAACCAATCAGAACATACGAATAAATCATTTGAATTTGGTCCAGTCAGATATGGAAGCAGTAAACATAATATCTTCTGCCAACCTATAACATGAAAAAATAGTTAAAACAAAACACTCTTATTCTTTATCTTGTATGCTTATTCTTTACTCTTTTTTTTGGGTGGGAATGGGGAGAAGTAGACAGGAAGGAGTGTCAGCTTTTAATCCTGTAATATTACATCCATTTATAAAATTCTACATATAAATGCACAAAAGAAAAATCAATTGCAGACATAAATGGAAGCTTAGTGGGAATGGGGAGAGGCAGACAGAAAGGAGTGTGCTATTTAGCCTGGCAATATTAAACCCACTTATACGTATAAATGCACAAAAGAAAAATCAATTGCAGGCAAAAAATGGAAGCACAAAGAAAGAAAAAAGAAGAGCAATCTTAATTCAAAATTCAAAAAGAAGCCCAAAAGCACTCACTCATATAATTGATTTGATACTATTAGTAAACCAAGTGTAAATTGTAGAAATATCAAAATAATAGAATATGAATAGGTAGAAAAACTTACAGTTTCTGGAACTGCTTATCAATAGGCCTTGAATCTGATGATGACATACTATTGTAATTCCATGAAGAGTGTGAACCGACTCCAGAAGGCTGCAAATATGTTGGGGAAAAAAATGACATCAATAAACAATCTGAACAGAAATCAAAAACACATTAACGCAAAAAAAAAAAAATTAAAAAATGGGACAAGTAATCAATAAGAAAATTCTAAAACAAAATTTTTAAAGCATTTGGTGTTGTAGCTAGTTGAGATACCATGGCAACGATACAAATAGATTGAGAATTTTCGGTATCCTGATATTTATACTAAAATATTATCTGAGTCCTCACCTGTTTAAAATCCACGCTCAAGTTATTACTTTTATTGACAACTGGCCACTCCAAAGATGAATTTACAGAACTCTGCAAAGCCTTATTGAAGCCATTTTCCTCGGGCAATGGAGCTTTTACATGCAAGTCTTTTAATTTTTCCACCCGGCGTTTAAACTCAGGCTTCAAAGATTCAAGCTCATCCAATACAGGTCGTGATTTCTGTAATGGAAAAATGATAGACAAGAATAACAGGACCAAAAATCAAATATACGAATAAAAAACTAAAACAAACACCCACACATATACCCTAAAATGTGGCATGGCCATTTCTCACCTTCTTATAAGCTGCTCTTTCATTGGGAGGCGAAGCATGATAATCTCGATGATATGGTATAGTTTCAGAAACCAAACTTGAAAAAAGATCATCAAAAATAGGAACAGTGAGGGAAAAAATGTTAACTCAAATTAACTGCAATCTAACAAGTCCACCGTAATGAGAATCCATGAAACTTCCATGTTTTACCTTAAAAATCTAACGAGTATGATGTACAAGTCAACTACATTATTCTCCTCCCTGTAGATACTTGCCTGTAGACAGAAAAAAATTCAGTAATCACGACAGTGGCAACGTATATACAACAAAGTTTAAACTGTTCTACTTCCACACAAAACTCAGAACTAGTTCTAGTGCAGGGTAGGATAATGAAGTTAGCAAACCACAGTTATTCCCAAACAGTTTCGAGATTGTGTACTAGGGCACCAAACAAAGCACAAGCACTCACGCAACATACTCACCTTCATTTGTCATTATTCATTTTTTGCTCTATAATTTTATATCGATTTTATACCAGTTTGATGAGACAAGCTACAAGATGAACAAGTTCTGGTCACATAAACACATCTTAATTGAGTAATGTATCATTGATTGATAACTAGGGCTATAAACAAGCCTGTTAAACTGATCCTAAATAGCAAGAATTTGACACACGGTCAGAAACACGAGGTGCCGCGAGGTCTGAAGATTCTCCTTCGCACATGAATTCGTTAATTGTAGGTAGCGAAACGGTGATGGAGAGTTTCTAGAAACAACGAAAGGATCCTATTGCGGTAGGAGAAAGTTCCGGCGACGATAATCTTGCAAAGCCCTAATGCAATGAAGGACGAACGAAAAGCATTTAATAGAAGGAGCGATTCACCTGCTTGAGGAGGCTATCGGCAATCCGATAGTAATAGCGGAGGGGAATGCGATTATCAACGTCGATTTTGCGAGCGATGGAATCTAAGTCGAAGGTCATCTTCTCCGACAAGGAATGCCAGTGCCACACGCTTCTTGCGAGGGATGAATCAAACCCTCTCTCTCGTGCACGGTTCAGAAAGAACGAAGGAAGACGAAGGAAGGAGCAAAGAGCGCGTATCGTGTGAGTCAAGTCGTTAGATTAAAGTGAGTTTCCAACAAGAGAGAAGGACTGGGTTCGACTACTCTTCTGGTTTAAGATCTTTTAGGTCCCAACGTTACACGACATAATGAGGTGGTAACAAACACAACAATTCTTCTATATTTTATGATGTATTCGATCCGTTTGCTTGAGATAAAAGAAAAACAACCATGGCAGTAACTTGTGCAGTTTGGATAACATTTTTAAAAACTAAAACTCATAAAATATATACTTTCATATCATAAAATGAAATTAATATATTAATATATATATATATATATATATATATATATATATATATTTATATTTTTTATACTTGTTTATGTATTTAACTAGTATTTTAAGTTATGTAGTATAGGACAAATATTTATTTTCTGTAATTTAAATTGATGAGTAATAAATATTTGTAAGTATTAGTAAACTGAGTTATTTAACTTTAGCAATCTATCAAATCCACTAAAACAGATTATCTAAGATAATTAAAAATATTAAATAGTTTAATATCTTATTGGTTTGGATCAACTTCAGAATTTAAACTAATTAGATTGATTTACCAATTAATTTTTTAAAATGTTTTATTTAAGTATAGGCCAATTAAAATATTTTATACTTATTTTCTTGTTTAAATAAAGTAATTGAATTTTTCTTCTAAAATAAAATTTCATCTCAAAATATTAAATTTTAAAATTAAACTTTTGAAATCTGTAAAAAATTAGTAGATGTGAAATTTTCATTTTCTCTTGTTTCATTGAATTTTAGATTTTAATAATTTAGTTATTTGAAATATTTACTAAAATTTTTAAATTTTTTTTTTAATATTTTCATCCAAACTACTCAAATGATTTTAAATTTACTGAATTACTTTTTTGAAATTTCCACGTCTAAACATACAATTAAAGTTTTAGTTTTAGTAAATTTAATCTGAATTAAATCAATTGAATCTAATGATTGATTTAAATTTGTAATATATTCTTTTAATATTTTTATTTTTAGAATATAATCATATAGTTTTTTATTAGTTTATGAAAGGCAACAATCAGTGATAAACTTGGTGTTTATTTTATTTAATGCAAAATTATGTATTGTTTAAATAGTTTTTTATATTCTAGTGTAATTGCATCAATTTATCCGAAACTATTAAACCTAATCCTAATTGTGTTGATTCGGTTAAATTTCAAATTTTAAAAATATTAAAATCAATTTGTTATCAACCTTTAATTAACGAATTGTATTTTTAAAATGTAAAAAAAAATGAAAATTGATAACCCATATTATTAGACTTCTCAAATTATAATAAATAATCATTATCAAGTTTAGTAGTTTTTAGTAAATTCTGTTTAATTCAGATTTATTTAAAAGAAGGAGAGAAAGTGTAAAAGTTTTATTGGAAAAAGAATATAAAAATTATAAAATAAAAACAGTGGTAAAAGGATCATGTGTATACAATGGTAACACTTGGGTTGGTGCATGCAAATATCGTGTCAAATAATGCTTCATCAAATGACATTTTGTCTCTGTTCATCCTTCGATTCACGTTGTTCAGGCTTTCGAGGGTGTAATGGACCACAAGCTAATGTAGCACTGCTAGTTGGTGTCATTGGGCTGTCTAGCCCAAGCCCTGAAGCATCCAATTGTCCCTGAGGCCCATGGAAAATGTACGGACCGCCCAGTTTGTTCCCTCCTTCCATTAATCATTTCATAACTTTAACATATATATAATATCATTTAATTTATTAAATTAAAAACATTAATTAATTAATTTAAAATTCAAAAATATTTACATAATTAAATATACTTTTATATATATAAAAAATTACGTACGAATCACAAATCATATTCATACGTAATTACATACATATAATTACCTAATAATAATAAAATATAATTCATGCAAACACTCTCTCATGATTTTGTTAAACTTTTTTATCACCAGCAAAAGGTAAATAAAGCTTTAACGAGTTTAAAAAGAATAAAAAAGCATTACCTCTTGTAGAAACAATTGGGTCGTAGATAATCTCTTCCGGTTGGGGGAATCAACCTAACTAGGGTTTTTAAAATTGAAAATTTTGGAAACCTGCAAGGCGCAAAAGTAATTGAAGAATGGATGCAATTGGTGAAAAGCAAATTTGTTGACTATGAGCTTTTGTTGGACAAAATAAATTCAGGTTATCTTAACGATATTAAGAACAAGATCTAATTTTTATTTGCAATGACAATAGAAACTTCAATTAAATTTCACAATATACTAACAGTCAGAGTTATTGTTTTTAATTTGTATAAATTAAAATTAAAATTAATAAGAGACTTTAATATTTGATAAATAAAAATAAAAAATACATATCACAAGAATTTTTAGTTGACAATAAATTAAAACCACCCAATAAATAAATATTTTAAACAAAGAATAATACATTACATAAAATAATTAAAATTAATTTTAATTTTCATCTTATTAATAACCAAAACACTTTATTGATAAAAATGATAAATAAGAAAACATGAAAGAAGTAAAAACAAGGCTTAAATATTTTTTTCATCATCACTTTCGTAATTTTTGTTGCGGATGGTCCTCATTTTTACCAAATATTTTAAATGGTCATCATTTTCGCAATTCGTGTTTAATTTAGTTCTTTTCTGTGACGCCGTTTAAATCAGTAACGGAATATTGTACAGGTGGCACTATTTGTATTACATTGTATTGGGGTATATTACGTGTATTGTACATGTGTAGTAATTAGATATTTGGGCATAAATAGGTGAGCTAGGGTTTATCTAGAGATGGCAAATAAACCCGTCCCCGTGGGTATTGCCCGAACCCGTCTCCGTTTTGACGGGGAATCCCCGCATTGACTGGGTATGGGTATGGGTATGGGGAATCCCCGACTTTTTCAGTTGGGTATGGGGATGGGTATGGGGATGTACATATACCCGCCATAATACCCGTCCCC
>Ga0214543_1000168_pt1 | contig 94781 bp, 36 predicted proteins | sample CNSS2metaG_FD_160094 | JGI IMG/M metagenome (GOLD analysis project Ga0214543, IMG submission 160094) | Root nodule microbial communities from cowpea collected in UCLA plant growth center, Los Angeles, California, USA - CNSS2 | ecosystem: Host-associated > Plants > Roots > Nodule | place: USA...
ACACACACACACACACACACACACACACACACTTTCTTGGGCTCAAGCCCACGGACCAAACAGGTTATTGGGCCAACATTTGTAAATGTTGGGTCTTAGTCTCAAGATTAGCGGGTTTCTACGTCAACTCCTTCCTTTAACTTTTCATTCCATATTATGTGTGGTTTTATAATTCATACCAATCAATATTTTCAAATTTATTTTATGTACTTGAAAAAAACATGTTTATATTTAAAATTTCAAACTAAAAATGTTTGAATTTTGGTTTGTGAAGCAACACGTTCTTATTCATCTGTCATATAGAATATCGGTTAGTGAAATTCCTGCAACAAAATTGCATCTTCACCCTCTAAACTTTACTTTGAATTACATATTACAATATACAATAATTTCTAGATATTAATTTCCAGAAATGGGCATTATTGTGAGAAGAAGGTACATTTAATCGTAAAGAGAAGTACATTTAAGAATTGTCACTTTGTAGTAGTACATTTGGGCCCAGCGAATGATAACTCGTGATGACCATGGGCCTCGTGTGTCAATGTAAACCATGTGACCTAATATATATACACTTTTTTTTTTCTTGCATGAAAAGGTATTTGGAGCCCAGATAAATATTTTTTACAGATAAGTTAATTACATTGAAAACATAAAAATGAATTTTAGTATAAATTTTATTTTTACATTTTTTATATGGCCATGTGTTAGTATAAGACCCAGAGATGATTAAAATAAATAAAAATATATAACTAATGTAGGGATGATATTAAGAATTAATTTAATATTTAGTTGAAAACATCAAAGTAAAAAAGGGATCTTAGTTGTATATTTAAAGATTATTAAATTCACACCTGCATAACTGAACATGTGTGTGTATAAATAAAGTCAAAGTTATTGGGTTTGGAACAGAGTTGTTTCAACAAGCAACTTATTTGACCACAAATTCATTCATAATTAGTTAGCTGGCCACATTGCTAACCTATTATCTGATATGAGATTCAAAAATAAAAACCTTTCAACGTTCAATTAATGGCGGCATGTCACTGTTAAATGTTACAACTTCCATCACTCTCAACCAAATCTCCCGTTTTACATTGCCCTACTTTTTTTTTTCTTCATTTTTTTAACAACTTTTCTTGTACAAACGAATTAAAATATTACTTAATGAACTCAACTTTGAATTGTAAACATTCAATGTGATGATTGAGTTGCAATGGTTTTAAATCATAAAAAAATATAAGTTGATCCGTAAAACGTGACAAAATCAGTGATTGCATCTGCATATGACGGAATAAACGTTTTTTTTTTCTTTTTTTTTTCTGGTCCAATTTAAATATTTAATTGATCACAGTCTAATTTTCGAGAAACAACGTTAAACCTTTGAACTATTCTTGGTCCTGTTTTTGTTTTTCCAAAATCACAGTGACGATTTGATGACGGGGCTTCATCTTGAAAAGAAATACCAACAGCATTGGATTAAACATTTTAAGAATTTCAAATCTTTTGAATGTACATTTCCCTTTATACATGAATATTTGACGTTTTTGTTTTTCATGTTAATGTCATATAAAAAAAATGGAGTGTAATTGTTGATTGAGAAAATTAGAACTATGATTAGCATTAAATTTGAGAGGACTGATATAACTAGTTTCGTGTGAAAACAGTGAAACGTATATTATTTAGTAAGATCTACCAAAGTTTCGGATAATGATAGAATGCACGTAGTGCATACGTTAAGAAATGAAAAGAAAATTACTTCAAAAACCGTATTGTATCAAAATCATAAAAATATTTTTAACATGTTTAAATACAAATGTGGTAAACAAAAATAAGTAGATAACATACATGTTTTAAAAACAAATAATTGTCAACCTTACAGTGTAGCATATTGTAAGGTGTCAACGTTATACTGTAGTATATGGTAAGATATTAGAGAATAACGTTTTAAAAATGATAATGATTTAAAAATCGTAAAATTTAATTATTTTAATATTAAAAAATTTTAATATAAATATAATTATTATAAACGAGTCTTATTATTTTTAAATATATTACCTTTTAATAAATCATCATTTTTTTAGAGTTTTCTAATTTTATTTTACTCTTTTTTCGTCTAATTGAATATTTGAAATAATAAGAATGATTCGTGACAAACTCTTTAATTTGGACCGATCAACTTCTATATTCATGTAAGTTAACTTTGAACCGTTTTTGTTAGTCTTCTTATGTTTTCTGTTGTATGTGAGACTTTTTTTGCTTGCATGTGAGATTTTAATTTTCTGTATGAGTCTCAGTGATTATAACGATATCTTTTGAATGTTCTTCTTATTATGTTTCTATATGTATAGAGCATCAGAGCATCTTGTAGAGATAAAAATATTTTGGTGTTTTTATAATTGTTTGAGTCTCTTAAGTTGCTTGATTAAGTAAAGATAACTAGTCTTAAACTTATATTTATAAATTACTGTTTTTATTTTGTAGAAATGTTTAAATTGATAAAGTTTAAATTAGTTTGATTTTGGTTGGTTGATCCTATTTAATTAGAATTATAATTCTTTTATAATTTTAATATGCCTCGTAATGTATTATATTTTTAACATGACCATTTTATTAGTCATAATATTTTATATTTAGAATTCAATAGTTCCTAATATACGTATATTAATTCTTTCGTGTGTTAAATATAGATATTTTGTAATGATGTCTACCGTGACTTTATTTAATATAAATAATTTAAAAAGTTATAATAAAATAAATATCACAAATTTATAATAAATAGAAGTGTTTTATTTCTAACATGATTCTACAATTATTATTTTTTGTTTGATTTGAAAATAAAATATTAAAAATAAAACAGTAGAATATCATAAAATAATATAATTATGTAAATAATCGTTTATTACAAAATTATAGAGACAATTCATATAATTTTCACAAATTAAAATGTATAATTTTTTTTTTAATTTTTGTTATTTTCCCTCTAAATTATGTGTGTGACGACGAGTGCTACCTACTCACGCGTTTAATAATAAATTTAAAAGACGGTTTTAGTGGCCCCATAGACGCACAAAAGTAATTTTAATCCATAACGCATACTCTATTTAGGAATTGTTGTCGGTCTTCAAATCTTCCCCTTTTATTTGTATAATTATTATTACGGGACATATTTAAAACATTATTTATTTATTTTTAAATATATCTTGTAATAAATATATCATTTAAAATAGAAACTTAAAAATCTAAAAATCGATGAGAATAATTTAGTTGTCAACAATTATAAAACTTTATCTTTAAGTAAAACTATGAATATGATATTTTTTATATTGAAATTTTGGATAGGATTGCGTTGGATTTATGTTAATCAGTTTTTTGTTCGTATCAATGAACTATTTTTATTTGTGTGAATTATATTTATCATTGATATTAATGAAAATTATTTTTTTATCGATATTATTAGAATTAATGTTCTATGTATGTAATACTAATTATTTTTTAATTGGTTTTAGACAGAAATTTCTATATTAATACCAGTAAGATTATTTTTCTCGAATGAGACGTTTTTCTATAATTTTTTTTTATCAATATTTATGAAATTAATTTTCACTCAACGTGAAAAGTGCTATTTAAAAAAATGGTTTAAAAGTTTATTTGTAATACTTATTAAAAACTTTATCATTTTTCCTGATAATATTTTTCGTTAATATTAGTTAAAGGAATTTACAATTTTGAGTGTGTTGGAATCGATTCCATGAATCACGACTATTCTTATTATTAGACAAGCACACCAAAGTAGTAGACATTGTTTTGTTCTGTACTTAGAAACAAAATGACCCATATAGACATATTCCATTATTTCTTGTCCTTGAGTTCTAACTCTTTTTTTTCATATATATAAAATACACAATACATATACAACAAAATTATTTTTAGAAAATGGTACCGACATATTTCTAAATATTAAATTTTTTATACCAAAAATGAGATGCATTCTTTAAAAATTATTTTTGTTACAAAATTATCGAATAACAATCTTTTAAAAGAATAATTTTAACTCATTCAAAAATTATGTCTTATTACTTTGGATGTGGTAATCTCTGTTTATTATATTAATTTTTTTTATCTATTATATCAATCAAATTATTCATAAAATTTATCTCAAATTCATTAACTTTAACCTTCAAATCATTTTAAAAAAAGATAAAAACTTTAATCTTAAATTCATTTTCTCATTCTCTCTCGAATTCATCTCCCGAAAAAAGAAAAACACACCCCTAAAAAAATAACTCTACTTAATATCATTTGAAATAACTGTGGTCATCATTAAATGAAAAATAATCTAAATTGATGTCAACTAAGAAAGCCTTTATATTTACTTTAATTAATGGAAAGAACAAAAGAAATCCTGAAATGTTTCTGTAAAAATAATCTCTATAAACATTTACTAAAAAACATCATCAATTGATATTTTAAAAATGTTAAAGGTAATTTGATATTAAAATAAAAATTGATAATTAACAATAATTAAATTGAAGTGCTTTATATAAAAAATATTTAGAAGTAAAATAATGTAAATTAAAAAATTTACTAATGTATTTTAATTTTCCTAAATTGTGACTTTTTTTTATCCAAACATAGCATTAATATATTTGGAAAGGAATTATGGAACACTTACCATGGCACGTGTGATTGATTTAGACCTAAGATTTCCTTCTTTGGTGTGAGGAAGGGAAAAAGTGGTCACCTACTTGCATTTTTCCCTATTAATTGTGAGACTTTTAAACCACTTTTCTGCTTCCATTTTCATGTCTCTTTTATGGCTATTATTATTATTATACATTTACATAATCATGCGGATTTTAGTGAAACCAAACACTGGTCCACATTAATGTCGTAATAAACATATTAAGTGAAATGATAAGCACATAACACACCATTATTATAATATTGTTACACTGAGTTTAGTATCTATTAATTAATTTTTAATTGCTTTGTCGTGGATAGAAACATCATTGTTTGTGTTTTATACATGCTCTATGACACATCTCCAACTGTTGTTAATAATAGTTGTCTCATTTAACATGGTGCCAACTATTTGGACCCATCTCGGTTGAACTACCTCCACAATCATACCCTCTATGTTCTACGATCTTAATTATCACTCCATACTTTACTTTAAACTTTATCTTACACGAATACACTTTTTAAATTCACATAATATAGAATATTCATTCATTCACCTAACTTAAATTTATTCAATTCAATTTTATATGATTAATAAATTTCTTTTACTATCAACCATGATATATGATTTCCTCTCATGTACCCTTTTGTTGAGAATTGTGATAATATATTTTTAATAGATTTTGTCACCGATTTAATATCTTCATCATAGAATTTAAATATTTTGTAGGAATTTAAGCATATGTCCTTTAATAATTTATTTTTTTAGCCTCATTTATCACATTTTGTTAAAAATCCAAATTCGAGTCTAAGTCTCACATTGACTAGAAATGAGAAAGTATAACACTATATAAGGATAAAGATCCATAAACTCATTGTTTTAAAATTTTGGGTTGAAACTGTGTCAATGTTTTATGTGATTGGACTTTGGTCTCATTAATATTGTGTCTCCCATAAAATTCTATCTATAGACCTAAAACATTTTAATACTGGTTCAAAAAATATGTAGTTTATATTAAAATTTATCAGTACACTAGTTAAATGCAATTATGCAACTCATTTAACTCAAACCTATTCAATTAATCTTTTGGTCTCTTTAGAAAAAACTAATAAGAACATAAATCTATAAAGTGTTTCAAAAATTTACCAAAAGCACAACTCCGAAATTTTTCTAACCAGGTGTATTGATTTAAAATTCGTTCGTTCTTTTTAATAAAAACTGTATAATATAATTGGAAGACAGAAAATAATAATCAAGTAAAAATATGTATATGAATTAAAATTTATATAGAAATTCATAAGTATAGTCATCTTGATAAATTAAGCTTTATACCAATTTTTTTTTATAAAAAAAAAAAGCTTTATACCTTTATTGCATAAACTTTTTACTAAAAAAAATATAAATATGTGGAAGAAGACTTTATAAGAGGAGTCAAAAGACAATGGTAGTGGTACACCTCAGCATTACTTTGATAGGATATGTCAGCACTTACAAGCCAAATCATGATTACAAATATTCATTATAGCTTTAATAGTGTAATAATAGTAAATTACTAGACATAAAAAAAAAACTAATTTTAAAAAGGTCATTTAACAAAAAATTAAGTAAAATTTAATTTACGTGTAATAATTTAACAACAGAATAAAATATGGAGTAGCAGTTGGTTTCTTGATTGAATTGTTCCTCTCTCGTCAACTACCAATTAACAAACAAAAAAACTGTTCTTCAAAATTTTACGTCTCTATGTAAGATCACACACTCCCAACACAAATAACTCGTTTCTTAATATGAATACAAATTTCTTTAATCTTTTTCCAATTCTTATCATGAAATTCTTTAATCTTTTTTCCAAATTTTCTCGAAAGTGAAGCCGAAATTAGACCTGGCTCATTGCACGCGTTGTGACTGTTTATATGTATTTTCTTAAAATCAAACCAACCAAGTTATTCGTATATTATGAAAGAATTTAGAGAAATAAATCAGTTGGGTGGTTGAATTAATAGAATGGTAGAAGCTTGGTTGGAATACGTGGTATCATCGGTAAGGAATTTATTGTTGTTGTTCGAGTCGAATAAATAAGTCTTTTAAGTGTGCAAAAGTTTCCTACACAAAATTAAATATTTAAATAAACTCTCTTACCAATACAATGACTATTTAATCATTTTTTGGTTTGATTGCATCAAAGAAAAGAACCGTGTTTTTTACAATTTTTTTTCAAGCTATTTAACTATATTATATAAAAGATATACTACTACAGTGTTATTTTTTTATTAGAAGTCTTACGTCAATTAGAGACAATGCAATTTAATCATATATAAGTGAATGCAAATTTTACCTTACAAGTTAATTTTGTGAAGTTGAGTTAGACTTAAAGTCTACTTTTCTAACCTGATATTAAAGTCATTGTTTAAAAAAATATATTCTAGCGAGATTTTTTGGACATTCTATTTCACCCAGAAATCACCCATTTATAGTCTCACGCACGCATGAGATGTATATACGTCAATGTGAGGAAGTGTGTTGAAAGTTCCACGTAGATTAGAAATAATGCAATTTCATCATATATAAATAGAGTGTAAACCTCACTTTACAAACCATTTTTGTAAGATTAAATTAGATTTAAAATCCACTTTTCTAACCCTTTTAATTAGATAAATTTATCATTAAATAGAATTTTCAATGATACATAAAAAAGAAACTTGCAAATGTCATATAATTTTAATTTTATTATAATTCTTTATTTCATTGTAGTCTTTATGTTTAGGGTTAAGAAGTGTATATCTTAGTAAGTCTATATAAAGCAAACAAAATATGTGAATACTTGTAGTTGTAAAAATGCTGGACGCCGAAGTGTATAGGTTCTGTAGCGAGTTCCATGTATAATTTTTGTAACAATGTTATTTTGCTACCTCTTAAAATAAGATTTTCATCTTATAAACCATTTTAATAATATAATAATACATATCAAAATTTAATTTAAAGAATAAAATAAATATAATTTAACTTTTATTATTTTAACTTATCGTGATATAATTATTTCATTTAACAGTATAAAAATATCGTTACCTTATTACACCTACGTGAGAGAAAAGTCACCACTGTACTCTTTTATTCACTGAGTGTAATTTGTAAATATATTTTACTGTTTATTTGGGAGGGGAAAAAAACTTAACGAGTCTCACGCGGCTACGAAAACCTTCTGAGAACAACATCAGAAAAATATCTTTCTCTGCCATTTTTTGACCTGTACTATAGTCCATAGCAATTTTGTCGATTTCAGTTTCAGAAACGAAGATACGAATCATACAATCACAAAATCAACCACAAAAACGGGGTTGACTTTTTAATCCACGTTGACTCTTCTGTTCAACGGTCACAACTCCATCATTGTAATAATCATTATCACATATCCTTTTTGTTGACTTGTATATTATCTTTATCTTTTTTTTTTGGACATTTATTTTTCATTTTTGTGGTCATATATTATTATGCTTTCAAGAATGCTTTCGTGTTCCGGAAGCCACCAATTGTTTGACCAAAATTTAATGTTTAGCTAACTATTGGCACCAGAAAATAAATTAAATAAACAATCAAGCTTTTCCTCAACCAATAATATGAGAGCATTCCATAAAGGTCGCATGATTTTAATTAAATAAATTGTTTTAAAATTTGACTTCATTTATTTTATACACAAGTTTACATGAACTAAATCAAAATTAGACTGGTCTATAACTTATACAATATATTGTTTCAAATTCTTAAAAAAAAAATAAACCATTTTGCCCCACTTTTTCTCCACTTCCTTAAACAAGTAATTTAAATGTAAGTTTTTTTCTTTTATAAAATAAGTAAATATGTCTAAACTTGTCATTCGGTTTATGTATTATCTTGTAAAAGAACAGAAATTAAACTAAACGTTATTTTCTAATTGAAAATTCATATTATAATTCTTATTTTTTATGATATATTAATCAATAATTCACATCAAATCACTTTATGCAAGAGGAAGAGGAAAAACAGGTTTTTTGAGATTGAAATTGGTTTTTCTATGCAAATACTATTTATCAATAAAAAAAAACGGCATAAGTTTGTACCTACATAAGCTATTGTCATTAAAAGAGCAGTTAAATTATGAACCATGCAAACGCTTATAGTGCAAGAATTTAACTACTCAATCATTAATTTATACGCGTTTCTACATTATCAAGTTCATCCACACGTTGTCCTTTCATTATGAACTTTAACCAATCTTATTTCTGTTTACCGACCCAAACGTTAAAAATCATTACTTTGTGAGTAGGACATCGGTGATGATGGTGAGAAAAGAGTAGGGTAATCAAGGTTTTAGAAAAGGATTAGGGAACTAATCAGCGCTTAGGATAAGGGCAATTATTTTGTAACCCTAATTGGAGTAAAAGGTGGGGCGAAGACGAAAACTGGAAGATCTGATTAATTATTTGTTAATAGTAGTGTTACAAGGATAGCATCAATCCCTATGCATCATACTATACTACTATTATAAACAACTGGATTATATTTATTAATGCTCACTAGTGTGCTATTAAAAAAAATTAAAATCTTTTTGACATATTTGGTTTTAATAATTTTAATCATTTTCATTTTTAGTCCAGAAGCCTATGGAGCTCATAGGTTTTTTAGAATGCGAACATGGAATAATCATCTGAATAACTGATCTTAAATTTTTTTTCACAGTCGAGCTGTTATTCAAGTGATGATTTTATTTTATTTTTTAAATGTCACTAAAGGCATTTTTGTTTTTATTTTTATATTTTTATTATTTATATTAGTATAAAATTATTATAAACATATTAAAAACTTCATTTATTTTATTCATTAAAAATATATATAATTATATTTTTTATTATAACGCTTCTATGTCTAAAAATAATGTTTATGTATCTAATTAAGAATTATTCAATTATTATTTATTAGATTATGAATTTTAAATCCTTTTTTTTCATTTATATTGTTTTATTACGGTGTGTTTTGTTGCTTTAATTTAAAAAAGGAAATTTAAAATCGAAAAATGAATTATGGTATTATTTAAAATTATGATTTTTAAATAGCAATAAAGTGTAAATAATAATTTAAATGTAATAATTGAAAATTATATATAAAGTCATTATTAATATGTATATCAAACTTATTTAATATTAATTAAAATATTAATCTAAACTATTAAAAATTATTGATTTGAAATAATCGAAATTTGTATTTATAATTTTGTCATGTAAATTAAAATTCAAAAATAAAATTGAATTAAATAATGATAGAATCTAGACTACTTTGAATATTTAAAGAAAATAAAATGTTATAATATATACGAACTTCATAACCACATTATATAATTAACCTAAGTCCAAATTTTTAAAAAATATTCAAAATTTTATCATAAGTATCAAGTATATCGATTAAATTCATATTAAATTCACTTAAATTATCGAGATAATTTTTTAACATATTTATAAAAAAATAGCAGATATTATGATTTTTCATCATTATTTTATATGTTTTCAGTTGTTTTTTAATACTCTATTTTAGGATATATGAAACTATGTTTTTTTTTCTTAAATAATTTGATATTAACGAAAACATCATGTATGTTTTCAAATTAAATCTTTAATAATATTATATATTTTTTACTTTGATTCTTTTATAGAAGTTACTTTAACTGGTATTTGAGACAATCAACTGTATCCACCATATTATAAATCATAAACGGAAATAAATAAATAAAAAATAAAACCTAACTAAATGGAAAGAGGGTCATGTATAAAATTGTAGGGTTTAGACTGAAACACATACCCGTTCTCTTGTTATCTATTATAATGGAATAAATAAAATCTCAATTATCTACTAGAATGAATAAATAAAATATCAATGTTTAGCATGTCTCCAAAGTTTTTTCTAACTATGTTTATAAAAAAAATTAATTATTATCGAGCGGTTTTTTGTGAAAAGCATAATTGTTATTTTTTTCCCAGAATCACAGTCAAATTAAAACTTTGACCTGGTGAAGCTGTATTTAAAAACTCAGTTAGCTGATAAGATTTAATGGTATTAATGTTGTATATTAATATTTTTAGTAATTTTTTCTAAAAACTAATGTTTTATAATAATTACCATATGCATAAAAACAGGTATTATGACAGTTTTAGAACATTCCATATAAATCTGGTTTACTATAAGAGGTTAAAGTTAGTAGTAACATAAAACGAAGAACAGGTTTACAGAAGCAAAGATGTTCTCACACACAAATTAAAAAACAATATAATAAAATCTATTGTGAATTTTAGCACGGATAACACTTCAATTATATTATCTATTTCTTTTTCTCCCCATATATATATATATATATATAACTTTTAGATTTGAATTTCTCAATTTTACTTGAGTATAAATATAGGTGATTTGAGTCCAAAATAAGCTTATTTATTGCGATAACTAAAACACGTTAGAATAATTATAGAAAATATTGTTTAAGTTTGTATTTTGATATTGAAAGTTTGATACTTATGAAATTTTAAGAGTCATTTTATAATATAAAATATTTAGATGTCATATAATTATGGTATTAAATATTACGAGGATTGAAAATTTGTAAAGATGATAAAAATACGATATATGATAAATATAAAAGATATGTTATAGGAGAATTTTGTTATTTTATTATATATATATATATATATATATATATTACAAAATGTAACAAAATATAAAATTATTTTGGATTTTTGTGAAAATAAAGTCATAAAATTATTAATTTGAATTTTTTCTTTCAAATACAAATTTATAGTCGATACAAACTTACATGAGTGTGAATTTTAGTTAATGTTTACTATACAACAAATATGTTTTTTATTTCATATTAAATTATTAGGTTGTAGCTCACACGATGTTCAAGTGACAAATCTATTATTATTGTTATTATTTATTTTTATTATTGAAACTAAATAATTATGAGTTTAAAGCTTGACATTTATTATTGGTTATCTAATACGAGTTATATTATTAGACCAATGGTGTGTTTCTCCCTTTACTTGGAGTTTATTACTCATATGTTGGTTTGAATTCTTAAAAAGAGGAAAGATCATATTAATTAATTATCTTTTTCTTTCGACTGGATATCAGTCACGCAATACTTAATTTTTCAAAATACTATATAAATATACTAATGGTTTTTTGAAGGTTTTTCATTTTTTATAAAAATATAAAAATATTTTAACATATTTATGATAATATTTAATATACTTTTTCAACCTTAAATTTGTAATTATGTTTCTAATTTCTTTCTTTACAGCAATGTTTTTATTAAATTATTTTTTAATTATTTATGGAATTGTTTTAATACATATTAAAATTACTGGCTTGTTTGAATAAATAATTTTTTTCTCTTGTGAAAGTATTAATGAACAATAATATGTTTTTTAATTATTTTACATTTTGTAATTAATGCTTAAGTTTATCTAATTGATATGATATATAATCAAATATTTGTAAATTACCACTACTGTTATTGTAAAGACCCGGTAAGTTAATTTCAAAATGTAACTGATCTAAGTGATATAAAATACGAGTATTTTATTAATTAATATTTTACGTATAGCTTAATTAATGAAATATTACGTTTTTATTTAAAATATTTATATATATATATATATTTTTTTTCTCAAAATTACTCGATTTTTTATAATTATTGAGTTATTATTTAAATTAATTATTGGTGTTTTAAATTTTTAAATTTTAAATGGACGTACTTTGCTGATTTTATTCTGCTTTGATACGTTTAAAATAAATTCATGCTAACAAAATTACTTTTACAAATATTTTAGTTTTAAACAGGTTTGCATTTTTCTTCTTCTATCAAAGAGTTTTTCTCTTAAAAGGAGTTTGACAGTGAACTATATAAAAATTATCCAATAAATTTGTCTTTATTTTTAGAACTCTCGTTTTAAACATTCATTTAAAAGTGATTTTGAAGTAAAAAGAAAAAAGGAAGAAATTAAGCCAAACACTATTTATGTTTAAAATAAAAATAGTTTATTTTTGTAGAGACAAGTGTATATGTATTTATCTTTCTTAAACATTTTTTTGTCTTAATTAATAAAAACGTACCATTTAAATAATATAATATAATATAATTGTATTAGAGGTTTTTATTGTGTAACAGTCCTATGTTAAATTTTAATTGTTGATTGGTATTAGTTAATTTTTTTTCTCACCATACACACACTTATATAAGTTGGATTATTGACAATTAGTAGCACAACTAAGATTCTTTTGACGGAAAAAGATAACCACGTTGACCCCATAACTTTTGAAAAAAGAACATGAAATTCATGTTTAAGTTTGAACCCTGGTTAAAGTACAAAAAACCTACTTTTCTTAATTACTTTAATCCTCTCCTTTATACAATGATTAAATGGCATGAAATCCTTGTTTAAGATGTGCTAATAGTCAAATTTAAGAGAGGCAAACATAACAACAAGAAAGCTAACCTTAAACTTCATATTTGTACGGTTACATCGAGTTGAAGAAATTCTAAGAGAGTTTACCTAATTTTGAAAAAAAAGTAAATTAATTATTCAAATTTGCATATCAAATTATTTATGGCATTTTAAATTCATATTTTTTGACGATCAATCTTCATAGAAATATAAAAAATTAATTTATATCCAAAATATGATCCAAGAAGATATTTATTTGTACCCGAATATCCTAAATTTAATGTCTGTAAATATGAATATTATCCAGCTATTAAGTACGTAATATCATCACCCATAAAAATCTTACCACACAACACAATATTATTATTATTATTATTATCTATTGAGCTTCACTAACCCACCTTTTTGTAGGTTCCGTCAATAAGTCAAATGCTCTTAAAGAGGCACACACAATTAATTTCCCAAAGGACTCTTGTAATAGCACACAAAATAACGAGTGAAACACATTTTGAAGATCGATAACAATAAATTAGACCTGGTAAATTAGTCATGAAGCGTTGAATATATATATATATATATATATATATATATATATATATATATATATATATATATATATATAAATTGAAATTGGCTTAAATTTATTTTCCAAAAGGTGTAGAGAGAGAGAGAGAGAGGGGTTAGAAGAAACTGGTGTCCTGAAACAGAGGGTACAATAACATAAACATATAACACAGAGACAAAGGTGCGAAAGAGAAGAAAAGGGAGAGAAGAGAAAAGCTTGCAGATTAAGGGAAGAGATTAGAATAAATAGTTAATGTTAGAGTGGTCTTTGCCGGACTTGGCGGGATTTCCGGTGCCGGATTCAGTGTCGGCTTGCATTCCTCACTCACTGCAATTTTCTCTCTCTCTTTCTCTTTCTCTGTCTCAACCTCACAGAGAAACAAGAAAGCAGCCACAACCACAGCCGCAGAGAGCTACCTACTACTTATTCTCTCTGTGCTTAAACCATTCTCTCTCCAATTTCTTATTTTTATCTCAGGCCCCCATCGTCATAGTATAATATCTTTCTCTCCATTTTTTTTTTCTTTTCCAAATTTAAATATTCTTCCTTTCCCTCTGTCTTTCGTCAACTGAAGGAGGATTCAGACAGAGAGATAGAGATAGAGATAGATAGATAGAGAGAGAGTAGGTAGAACAATATAACCTCAGACACAGAAGAAAGGAAGAAGCACAGAAAGCGATACAGATTTGCCAGCCGTCGAAACGGCGGGGAGGGGAAATAGAACAAAGTCTGTGATTCCGGTAAGACTCGTTGGGTATTTTGTTTTTGTTTTTGTCCTCTTTATTTATTTATTTATTATTTTTATTTGGGGGTATGGGATATATTAGAAAGTTGAAGACTTTTGGGAGAAAGAGAAATGTAAATGTGTTGGGTGTGTGTGCAGACATTTGATGGAAATGGATGGATCTTTGGGTCAGCGTTGGTAAGAGATGGGGATAGTGTGGTTCCGGTTGTTGTTGTTGCTGGTGGTGAGTCAGGTGACATTGGAGCAGATTGAGCCACTGAGTTCCTCCGAGGAGCGAGAATCGTTACTTGAACTGAGGGCTTCTCTGGGGTTGAGGAGCAAGGAATGGCCAAGAAAACCAGACCCTTGTTTGCTCTGGGTTGGCATCGCATGCCAGAATGGTCGAGTCGTTGGGATCAATATCTCTGGGTTTAAAAGAACGAGACTTGGGAGGATGAACCCGCAATTTGCAGTGGATGCTTTGGCCAATTTCACTCTCTTGGAGTCCTTCAATGCCTCTAATTTCCTCCTTCCTGGACCTATTCCTGATTGGCTTGGTCTCTCCCTTCCTTCTCTCAGAGTGCTTGATCTTCGTTCTTGTTCCATTGTGAATGCTATTCCCTCCACTCTCGGCAATTTGACCAACCTCTCCAGTCTCTATCTCTCCGACAACAACCTCATTGGGAATGTTCCGGAATCTTTGGGTCAACTCTCTGCCCTTTCGGTTCTTGATCTTTCCAGGAATTCTCTCGCTGGCTCCATACCAACGTCTTTTGCCTTTCTTGGGAATCTTTCTTCCCTTGACATGTCTGCCAATTTTTTGTCGGGGCCGATTCCCCCTGAAATAGGGTCTCTTTCAAGGTTACAGTACTTGAATCTTTCCAACAACGGACTTGCCACTCTGCCTACTCAATTGGGGGGTCTAACTAGCTTACTTGTCCTTGATCTTAGTCAGAATTCTTTTGCCAGTGGAGGACTGCCCCAGGATTTGGTTGGATTTAGGAACTTGCGGCAGATGATACTCTCAAACAGCATGCTCACCGGGTTTCTGCCCGGGAGATTGTTTTCTGGCTCATTGCAGTTGCAGTTCCTAGTGCTGAAGCAGAACAATTTTAGTGGTTCTTTGCCTGTTGAGTTGTGGTCTCTGCCAAGATTGAGCTTCCTTGATGTGTCTGCCAATAATTTCAGTGGTCAGCTTCCTAATTCAAGTTTATCTGCCAATGCTACTGTTGCAGTGCTCAATATTTCGCACAATAAGTTTTATGGAAACCTCACCTCAGCTTTAAGAAGGTTTGGGTTTATTGATCTTTCAAGCAACTATTTTGAGGGCAAGGTTCTGGATTTCATGCATAATGTGTCTCTAGATAGCAACTGTCTCCAGAACGCCACAGATCAGAGGTCAACGGCGGAATGTGCATCGTTTTATGCAGAGAGGGGGCTCAATTTTGATAATTTTGGACGCCCCAATACAACATCACCTCCTGCCTCCAAAAGCTCTGGGAAGAAGAGCAATAAGACTAAGATTATACTGGCTGCAGTCTTGGGTGGATTGGGTTTAATTGCACTTTTGGTGTTGCTAGTGGTTCTGTTGCTTCTGTGTGTTCGCAAGAGGGGTAACTCAAATCAGAGAGGAAACGGTGTGGGTCCTGCTCCTGTTGGTAGCAGTCCTCCAAACCCTGGTGTACCTATGGAATTTCCAAATGTAGGAGACTCATTTACATATCATCAGCTGCTCCAGGCAACAGGAGATTTCAATGATGCAAATCTTATCAAACATGGCCACACTGGGGACTTTTTCAATGGTGTTTTGGAAGGTGGGGTTCCTGTGGTCATCAAAAGGATCGACATGCGCTCGGCTAAAAAAGAGGCTTACCTGTCGGAGCTGGAATTCTTCAATAAGGTTTCTCATCAGAGATTCGTTCCATTGTTAGGTCATTGTTTAGAACATGAGAATGAGAAGTTTCTGGTTTATAAAAGCATGCCAAATGGGGACTTGTCTAATTGCTTGTACTACAAAAACACTACATCTGAAGATGGTACTTTGCAATCACTGGACTGGATAACCAGGTTAAAAATTGCTACTGGAGCCGCAGAGGCTCTGTCGTATCTACATCATGAATGTGTGCCACCAATTGTTCACAGGTATTTCCAGAATTCCTTCTTGCTTGAGTTTTATTTTTATTTCCCTATTGATTGCTTTAACACTCCATGGATTCTGGAGCCTGATGCAGTGCCTAATTTCATTAACTCTCAACTGCTCATCCCTACTTCATCCTTGAATGAATCTTTGTTAACAATTCCACCTTTTGAACTAATCCCCTTTGTAGTTTATATGGATCCATACTCTTTGAAATAATCAAAATTACCTTTTTTCCATACCATTTTGGTCATTGAATTTGAGGTTGCTGTCATAAGTTTTGGCATTTGTTTTTATATATTTTAGGTGACTGAATATAAATATAAATTTCCCTTAAGTTTGGACTTTGACATTATTAAATGTTACTATGCATTTTCCATCTAATGGAGCTGTGAAATAGATTGATTGGGGCATCTCAACCCTGCATAGGATGAGTTTGTCACAAGTTTTCCTATCAATGTTCAATCTAAAGTCTAAAATGGTGTGATGGAAGTGACATGTCTATCTTCTATTTATTGTAGGGATATTCAAGCAAGCAGTATACTTCTTGACGACAAATACGAAGTTCGGTTGGGGAGTCTGAGTGAAGCCTGTGCTCAAGAAGGTGACATTCATCAAAGTAAGATCACCCGGTTTCTGCGGTTGCCTCAGTAAGTACTCTCTCTACCAACAACGTATTCAATGAATCTCATGAAAAATGTCTGACAGGTCAATCAATTATGCATAGACAGTATCATGCTTTTTTTTGACTTCATCCTTTTGGCTGTTTGTTGGAAAATGCTTACACGTTCAAACTTTTGCTTTTGGATTATTTATCTATTTCAAACCTGTCATCATGTCATTTTTAATGTGGCTGCTTTTAAATAAGAAATGTCACTCATTTGGTTTTCATTAATGACTGCTCCAAACTTAAAATTGTCATTTTTTGTCTCTGCAACTAAGATATCCTTTACCCTGTTCGCTCTCTCTCGCAAATTCTTCCACTATATCATTAATTCATGGTTTGGTTGCGTTATGATTTTTGAACAAGTTTTGTTTTCCTTATTACAAATTACAAATGTATATTACTTGTCATATACTTTTCTAATTTTATTTTTTAAATGTGCAGGTCCTCTGAACAAGGCCCATCTGGTAAGTAGAAACTCAATTTTAGTTTTTGGTTTAGAATCGTGATCTGTTCTCTCCTTGATTGCATGTTTCTTCACTCATACCTATTACAAATATTTCCTGCATGCTAAGAAAATGTTTTGTCCTGTGAGGAGATAAACTTTAAATTTTAAGCCTAATTCAATTCACAGGTGTTTTTTAGCATCTAGAGTCGAAAGGGAAAATGATTTTTTGGCATTACCACTTTGCCCAGATAGTTTTTGTGCTGAGAAGTTCTTCTGTTTATTCACACGAAAATCTCAGTAGAACTCCGAGTGGTTTTTGGTTGTCTTTCACAAGTGCAAGTGTATAAATCTAAGTACTTTCATGAATCATTTGATCATGTGGTTTATTGTATGTGGTCATTGTAAAGTGTGTTTTCCTCTTTTCTGGATCTAGCTTTGCATGAATACACAGATAAATGTATAATTTTGACATGGATTTCATTTACCATGAAACAGGTTATTCAACATCAATCTGTGCCTATGACGTTTATTGCTTGGGAAAAGTTTTACTTGAACTGGTGACGGGTAGGCTGGGAATGAGTGCAGCCAGTGAAGTCGAAGTAAAGGACTGGTTCGATCAGATTCTGCCTTACATTAATATGTACGAGAAAGAGCTCGTCACGAAAATCATCGATCCATCGATGGTTGTCGACGAAGATTTTCTAGAGGAAGTGTGGGCTATAGCCATTGTAGCCAGGTCTTGCTTGAACCCCAAACCCTCAAGGAGACCCCCAATGAGATATATTCTGAAGGCTTTGGAAAACCCTTTGAAGGTGGTGAGGGAAGAGAATTCCAGTTCTGCACGCCTCAGAGCAACCTCTTCCAGAGGTTCTTGGAACGCTGCCACTCTGTTTGGGAGTTGGCGTCAGAGTTCTTCTGATGTAACAGCAACTCCGGCAGCCTCTGGTGTGAAACTAGAAAGAGCGGGTAGTTTGAAACTGTCGGGAACCACCGGGTCGCGGTCGCAGTCGCAGGGTAGTTTCCACAATGGCGGCGGTGAGATTTCGTTGTCGCGGAGACGACACTCGAAGGAGATATTCCCGGAGCCGTCAGGGGTTGATGATGTAGAGAGGTTGGAGCTGGAATAACAGAGAGTTGAGTCGTAAATTTAATTCTTTTGGTGATGAGAGAAAGCAGATGATGAAAGCTCTGAAAGGGGTGATTTTTCTTTTTGTTTTCAGTGGTTTTCGAATACAAAGTGATGAGTGGAGAGATAGAGATACAGAGAAGAAGAAGAAGAAGAAGGCCAAGTGCTATGGTAGACATGGATACTTCTTTTGACTTGCCTTGTTTCGGACTGAAACAAGCACCATTTTTTTCACCTGTAATTGATTTTTTTACCCTTATGGAATGTAAATTTTAATGTCTTAGGATATCTTCATTCAGATCATATTTGTTTTTATTCCGGAAAAGAAAAAGGAGAAACCATCAAATTTCAAAGAATGAAAAAGAAAACAGGTTATACTTTGACTTTGGACGGTAGAATATGTTTATTTTTGAAAATCAAAGTTTTATAATTTATGAAATCTTGTTTGGATGTTTTCGTTTTCTTAAGGGTTTGTTTATGCTATATAATAGAATTTAAGTTTTGGTATTTGGTGAGTGATAAATGATAATGATAATGATAATGGTAATAATGAAATAATGGCTAGTCATAAAAGAAAAGGTGGAAGTATTGATAATTTTATGATAAGGAACAAGCACTATGAATCCTATTGTTGATGATGAAGACTGGTTATGGCTGTAAAAAAACTGTAGCAGTGATGGTTGGCTACAATTATGATAACAAGTACACGTTTGTTATGAGAATGATATCGGTGTATGATAAACAACAAAAAAGAAATGTATAATATTATTGAAATATACATTTTTTAACTAAAGTATAGTGTAATAAATATTTTATTATATCATATTTTGGTATTATGTAAAAAACTGACACATATTGAGAGAAAAAAACAAAGGTCCTACCGAGATTTGAACTCGGGTTACTGGATTCAGAGTCCAATGTCCTGACCACTAGACCATAGGACCTTGATATTCTAACATCTATAATATGACTATAATTTGTCTATCTTCAACCGGTAAGACTATGTCAAATGTTTTTGACGTTTTATCATTTGATAATTTGTGATAGGTTTATCATTTCTCATACTTTTGTTTGATAAAAATGGAATTTGTTCCATCAATTATAAAAAAAAAAATCAAATTGTGTGCATGTGAATCTTTACTCTAATTTAAGAAATTAGTATGATAATTGGCTGTAAAATGAATGTTTATTCCAATATAAAAAAAATGGAGTTCTTACAGTAATCAAGAACATCTGAAATTTAGTAATAGAATCATGTTAATATTCCTCAAAATTAGTATTAAAAGATATACAGACATAAACTCATTATCATCCTTCTCATATAATACAATTCAAAATATAAAAAAATTAAAAGATGTCGATAATTTTAAATATCTCCATAGTTATTCTATACATTTTATGCTTTTATAGCTTCATTAACATCCCCATAAGTATTATGCTTTCAAAATTGATAAAATATTTTTTTTTTCAATTCTTCGTTTCCTAAAGTTTTAAAAATAATTTGAATCAAATAAAAAAATCAACGTAAAAATATGGCTTCGAATAGACGCTCAATGTTATGGTTATGGTTGTTTCAGGAATGAAAGAGAAAATAAGGTTATGGTTGTTTTCATGGAAGAAAGAGAATATTTCTGATTTCTATTTCACCCTCCCATACTTAGTAATCTCACCCCTATTTCAGTATATATATTTTTTTCTTATTGTTCAAAAGAAAAGTCCAAGAAAATCCGACCGCTATCTACACCACCCAAAGTACTATTTTCACCTTTTAACCTAAAAGTAAATATTATTCTCTAATAAGATTTAAAACTAATGTACCTACATCTTATACATATCTAAATACATAATTAAAATTTCAACATACATTTAAATTTAGTTATCACTTTTCAGTTTATCCTATCTACTCATTCTATTAAGACACGAAAACATGGATTATAATTTTATGATCTTGGATTTCAGGAATCAAGGTTTTATATCTTAGTTCTATTAAATATGTTTTAAGTAAACGTGACATAAAGAATTTAATGGCTGAAATCACCAAACTGTGATTCATACAGATCAAGTTGACATGGTTAGAATTACGGCATTAATCATACACTTAGGAAGAAGAAAAAAACAATTAAATATAATAAATTAAATAGAAAAGTATAATTAATTTTTAATAATATTTTAGTATTAATTAATTGTTGATACGATAGTTAACAACCATAGATGATTTGAATTATTTTGAAAAAAATGGTTGAAGTAGAGGAATGCAATTCATACCAACACATTTAATATCATGAACTGATAGCTCACGACACCCAATTTTTTCACGTACTTCCACTTTCCTTAATTATTTGGACACGCGCTCAATAACTTCTTCTGCATCATCATCATATACATAATATTTCTAAGAAATACGTATATTAATATCGAAGGTGTACAGGTACATTTAATAAGATCTACATCATTTATGAGTCAAAGTCAAATGAAATTTAAATATTTTTATCATCTTTTAAAATATTTTTTAAAGACAAAACTGTATCGAAACTCAAACGCTCCAAAACAAACAATACCTCGACAACACCAGGTTATTCTTATCATAACGGTCGGATGAATTATGTATTTAAGATAAAACTTGAGATATTTGTATATGAGAATAAACATAATATGATGAATATATAGATGAAGTTAAGTAAAGTTTATTCCAGTATGGATAAGTTATAGAATGGTATAATGGTGTGTGACATTTCATAGTTGCATGTAATTGGAAGTTAGTTACTGTAGGTGGAGCTAGTTGAGTTGGTGAAAGTAATAGGGAAGTATGAAAAGAGAATGAAAATAGCATATTGAAAGTAATGGTTTGGTGGTGAGTTACGTTCGATAATCACGTTTACGAGTCAATTTGTCATCTACATATAGGATCAACCCTTATCCTTTTCATCAAATCACAATGGATAATTCTGTTTCAACTTCCACCACCTTTTTTCATTCGCTCCATTTCAAAGCAAACCAAACCCAATTTTCTTCACACATTCTATTATAAATTCCAATCTCACTGTTTCATTCTCCCTTATCCATACACAACTATTTTATTCTCCCTTATCAATACACAACTATTTTAACGTGTGTTTGATTTTGCGTCAAAATAACGTAAAATTGAATATAATTGATTTTTTAACACAAAATTCATACGTGTTAGGTTTTTAAAAAATATAATTGAATAAAAAATAATTGTTATTTTTATGTTGAAGAATGGATTCGGTTGAAATCAATTATCTAACGCTTAACCAAAGACAACCTTAAAACCTATGTCTTTTGCATCGATTCTTGATGGGGCATATAAATAAACTATAACCATTATATTGGAATTTTGTTTCACCAATAAAATTATATCCATTATATTTTAAATTTAATAAACCAAATATATCAAAATTTTAAAAAATTTAAATTTTAACTTTTGGACGAAATTTAAGAAATAAAAATATTTTTTATCATTATTATTTCTGTCGAGTTGTCATGTACTTGACTTGTAATTACATTGCAGTCCCCACGGTGATGACGTGAGTGGGGAAGTAGAGGGAGCGTGCGAGAGTGGCATTTATGTAAATAGAGTCCCATTCGGACCCAAAAAGCAATAACTATAATTCTGGTTCTGTCTTGCTTTGCTTTAGCTTTTGTATCCGTTGATGAAAGTTGAAACTTCACACTTTTCCCAATATTCTCGCTTCTTTTCTTTTTCTTCTTTTCTTCTTTCCTTCATATCAATTTTTCAATTCTGAAGCAACCACTTACTGCATCATAGTTTCCTCAGCAGCAACAACCAAAAACACCGTCAACACTACATTCTCTCGTTTTCACTCCATTCCATTCTCGCTCGGAAATAAATATCAGCAATGGCGGCATCTGCCACCGTCTCCGGCGGTGCATTGCCGGATCTAACACACCGAACCCCCTTTCTCGGCCTCAAACTCTACGCCCTGATCCTCGTTCTAGTTATAATGTTGGTGGCAGCGGTGCTCCTGATCCTCCTCTGCTTCCGCCGGAGCTCGAAGAAGCGGAAAATGCGAGTGAAGCACAGCTCCGGCGCGATCCCGCTGGTGTCGAAGGAGATCGTGGAGGTGAACACTCTGGAGCTGAAAATCGAAGAGGTGGACGATGAGGATCCGAAGAAGAAGGAGTCGAAGCTTGAAGATAGTCCGTCGGTGGAGTCACCGAACATAGGGTGGGGACGCTGGTATAGCCTCAGAGAGCTTGAGACTGCGACGCAAGGGTTCGCCGAAGGGAATGTGATCGGAGAAGGAGGGTATGGTATTGTGTTTAGAGGAAATTTGATCGACGGTTCCGTCGTCGCCGTCAAAAATCTTCTCAATAACAAGTATGCATTTCTCTCTACGTTTTTCTGTTTCTCATTTTCATTTTTTCTCACGTTGCTTTGTTGTGTTGTATATGTAATGCAAATTAAAAAAAAAAACAGTGGAGAGAACATCTTTCGGAAAAAAAAAAGTGATACGACTACATAAGTCATTTATACCGCTCTCGATCCAAACTCTTAAACCAATAAATTTACAGGCCTTTATTTTTATATAAACCCAAATCTTAAAGCGAAGGTCTTTATTCTTATATAATATCTTACTTTTTTATTTTCAGTCCGTAGACTAACACTTGAATTGCTTGAATTCCTAACGCTGGATCTTACACGTGAATTGTGGTGGAACAGGAGTAGATAGCAATTCCTTAAATAAATCTTATTATATCAAGAAATTAGAATCTGAATATCGATTAGATTAGAATTGGCGTAAGCAATGAGTAGCTTTTTAGTCTCCGACAAGGATCGTCTTCTGGAATTTATAATTATGAGTTGTTACTTGTTTTGGGGAGTATTAAGGACTACGGTGAGTGGATGGTCAATGTGCTCTTCTTCTTTGCTTTTTTCTTTGGGGGGCCTGGGTGATGTTATTTTAGTATTTTACCTTTTTCTTTGTCTACTTTTGCTTTTTGTTTATTTATTTATTATATTGTTCGTGATTTATGTATCTCAACCTTTTCTTTTCTAGGCATATTAATTTAGCTTAAGCTGGATAATACTTTAGTTTAAAGTTTAAACAAACGTGTCAGTGGCTGTGAATTAGGTGGGCCAGCGAGAGAACTGATGGTAATATTAATTAATAGAGCTTCATGGATCTTCTCTCTCATTTTTTTTCCAAGTAACGTGCGATAATCACGTTAGAAAGTGAGAAATACAATTGTTGTGGGATATAATCATATAATAATTGGATCTTATTTGTGTTCGTTCGTTTTCAATGTCACTCTATATCGAAGAGATCTAAATCTAACCAAAACGGCAGCTACAAATTTGCATGACATTGGAACTCGCTGCAATAAATTAATGACGGAACTTTGCTATGCAGTACTATAAATCTCTTTCCTGAAATGACGGAACGTTTTAAATAATATTCTTTCTTCCTCACCAACCTGCTGCAATTGAAATTCATGTGTTGTTTTGTTGTACTGTGTAACAAAGGGGGCAGGCAGAGAAAGAGTTTAAGGTGGAGGTTGAAGCCATTGGAAAAGTGAGGCACAAGAATTTGGTGGGGTTAGTTGGATATTGTGCAGAAGGTGCTCAAAGGTAAAAATATTATGTTTAAGCATGTGTGGCTTTAATTATTTGCCGTAATACTTTCTCTGCGCCAGTAAGAGTAAGAGCTTGAGAAGAAGGGAAAGAGGAAGAAGTATTCAAATAATTCACTCCTTTCCCGAAAGCTTGACTTTAGTGAAAAGAAACTTGTGAATATGACACTTTTTGCTGACTATTCATTCAGGATGCTTGTTTATGAATATGTTGACAATGGAACATTGGAACAGTGGCTTCATGGTGACGTAGGACTTGTTAGCCCCTTGACATGGGATATACGAATGAAGATTGCTGTTGGAACTGCGAAAGGGTGTGTTTATGGAGTCTCCTGTCTCGTTTTATTTTACATATACCTCAAAGTTTCACTCATACCAGCTACCTCTAATTGTAGTATAATGCTTGTCAACTGATATATTACTATTTTTTACAAGACGTATTTCTAGTACAACTCTTGTCATGCTCCATTAATATGACATTTGTGGAGTATTAATAAATCTTCCTACATTACGAAACAGGCTAGCCTATTTGCACGAAGGATTAGAACCCAAAGTTGTCCATCGAGATGTAAAATCCAGTAACATTCTTTTGGACAAAAAGTGGAATGCTAAGGTATCAGACTTTGGACTGGCCAAGCTCTTAGGGCCTGAGAAAAGCTACGTGACAACGCGTGTAATGGGGACATTTGGGTTAGTTTCATTCTCAAGTAAACATTCTCTTGCATGGAGATGGATACTATTTATCTGTTTCATTCAACGCCACAAATTTTGTGCAGATACGTGTCACCTGAGTATGCAAGCACGGGTATGCTTAATGAAGGCAGCGATGTGTATAGTTTTGGGATTCTACTTATGGAGCTAATTACAGGGAGGAGTCCAATCGATTATTCTAGACCACCTGGAGAGGTGATTCTATGATTTCTCTGTATTTTCTTACTGTCTCCTCTGAAACTCCGATGAGTCTTATGTTGTGTGTGTTTTGTTTGGTGCGCTTCAGATGAACTTGGTTGATTGGTTTAAAGGAATGGTTGCAAATCGTCGCGGTGATGAACTAGTTGATCCTTTAATAGATGTTCAGCCCTCTCAAAGATCTTTGAAACGAGCTTTACTTGTTTGTCTGCGCTGTATAGATTTGGATGTCGCTAAGCGACCAAAGATGGGCCAAATTGTTCACATGCTTGAGGCTGACGATTTTCCCTTTCGCTCTGTAAGCCTTCCTATGCTTTCATCCTCTATGATTTATAAGACAAAACACATGTGATGCAGTGTTGTTACACACAGTTTTGACACTAAATGTCACATCCTAATCTAGGATATTAATTTCACAGTAAATTTGAGTATAGCTTTGCTTTCTGAATAGGAACATCGAACAAACAGAGAGAAAGATCCTGTTGATTCTAAAGAAGCAGGTTCCAGCAAGATTTCATATTCAACAAGGCATTTAGAGGCAGTAGATAAATTAAGCTGGAGATGATATATGTTGTGCTGCTCATGACAAACTCTGAGATCAAACTATTTTTTCCAACGATTTTCATTTTGTTGTGAAAAAGTCAGAAGCCATTGTGCATATCTTATAGTAGTGTAGTTTCATCTCTGTAGGAGAGGTCTTAGTATATTCTGCTGCATGACATTGTCTTGTGAAGAAAACTAGCCTTGTAAATATGAATTTCCCACAACATATAAATTTTATCAATCTGCATGCAGCATAAGATAACATTTCGGCAATAATATTGCTGATATTTATTCGTGTATTTGGTTACGTACGACTCTTGCGCCCATTCCTGCGTGTTTTTGTTTTTGCTATGCATATTTTGTAGAGGCATGCACCGACAACTATTATTTATTTATAACTTTCTTTATACTTTAGGCCAAAAATTCAAAGTATTATTACCTTCTTCTGCTCTCTATTAACAATATGAAACCTATATTTATTTATAACTTTCGATATTCAACGATAATGAAGAAAACAACAAATTAAATAATAGAACACAGAATAATATTCAGTAAAAAAAAAAAAATACAACAAGGAGCCCATGATAATATTATGGGCCAAATCACATGAATGTGAATGAAACCCATTTGCTCCAGGACTATTAACAATTAAAAAAAAATAAACAGAAAACAAGGAAGTTAAAAATATGAAATAAGTAGAAAAGGAAGAAAACACCACTTCAAAGATCAAGATAGTGTAAACAAAATTATCACTTGAGTATGAGAAATTCAAAACAAAATTTAAAGAGAGGAATACATAGAAAACCTGCCAATAGTCTTTTATCTCTTTCTCTAAGTTAAGTAGTTTCATCTTCATTCATGCTCTCATCAAACTCCTTCAGGACCTACCTATATTTTGTATACTCAAGTAAAATTCTTTATTACTTACAAAATCAAAAATAAGTAATAAATTAGATAAAATCTAACAAATGTAGATATATATATTCAACATCAATCTTAAATTTTAACTTTGCAGTAGTGGTCCTCTGTAATTAAATTCAATAGAGTTTAACGCTATTTAATGAATAATTAAACTGTTGACTTTAATACTTTGTTACGTAAACAACTTTTTTTTTTTTTTCAAAGCTTATGGTGGAATAACTTCAAAATATACCAAGAAATGAAAATAAAAATAAAAATAAAAATAAAAATAAATAATAATATATAACAATATATAAGATGACTTTTTTTTTTGTGTTTACATTTCAAAATACAAATTTTATCTTTTAAAATATAATTATTTATTAAATTTTTGAAAATTGATCGTTATTTTTACAAGTTTTTATATCTCTATTTTTTTTCTTCTTTTTTTATGTATCGACCGTTATTCTCTCATCTTTTTTGATATATTTTACTTTATTTTTAATAAATATAAATTTATTTTATATATTAACTTATTAACTTAATAACATTATAATATCATCACCTACTAATATAATATCACACATATTTAAAAAATGTGTACACACATGCACAATAGTGTTTGTGTTTATGCTAGTAACAGTAAAAATATAATATCAATAGAAATAATAATAAACAAATGTTAGTTTGTAATAAATAGTGCTGAAATTAAACTAAACGAAATTAAAACCATAATAATATATAACATAATAAAAGAACTAATATATTTAAAACGATTAAATATACATTGGAAAATATTTTTATTTTTAAAATAAAAATTGTTTTATAATTATTAGTTACAAGTAAATAAAACATTTTAATTTCATGTAAATCATAGTATTCACACTAAAATATCGAATACTCATATTGAAAGAACTATAATTTCATACTTATTTTTTAATTTATAATACGTTCATTGTCGGCACCCCATAATTATCATTACTTGTAATCCTTCGTCTTCGTCAAAAGTGTTTTAGTACAAATTAAGTAGACTAGACTCCCGTTTGTACAAACCTAAAGAGCATAACGTCAATACCGTAAAATTCCTAGAAAGCGCAAAAGCAGTGACAAAGTTTGGGTAAAGAGTGATCACTTTGTGACACAACGATTTCCAAAAACCAAAAAAGAGTTGAATTGTATTGAGTGAGAAATTAAAAGCACCTTTTTCCACATATGTTTGTTTGAAACTTTTGAATGAGCACAGCAATGGCGCTACGTACGTAAAATCCAGAAAGTGGCCACTTGACAACGACAACTTCTATAGCCACAGTTTTGTCCTCAGAATAATGGAACGTCTTTCTACCGTTACAATATTACCATTATTAAGTCTTGTTGTTACTCTGCACATTCTTTTATTTTATTTTTGTTGCGTGGGTTTTGCTTTACTGTTTTTATATATCAACAACACACAGTCTCTTCCCTTATACACTTCAGAGCAATGGCTTCAATTTTCCTCTTCCTTTCTCTATTTGCCATCACCCTCTCTCTCGCTAGTTAGTTACAACCGTTGCTGTTTTCACTGTTGCCTTTTTTCCGTTTTCAAGAAAACAAATCTTTAATTATTTTACTCACTCATTCTTTACCTTCTGCTTCTTGCAGGCTCCCAATCTTTCATAGGAGTAAACTATGGTCAGGTCGCCGACAACCTTCCGCCGCCGGAATCCACAGCTTCGCTCCTCAAATCCACCTCCATCGGAAAAGTCCGTCTCTACGGCGCCGATCCCGCCATCATCAAGGCACTTGCAAATTCCGGCATCGGAATCGTCATCGGCGCCGCCAACGGCGACATTCCGAGTCTGGCCTCCGATCCCAACGCGGCATCTCAGTGGGTTAACGCGAACGTGTTGCCCTACTACCCCGCCAGCAACATCACTCTCATCACCGTCGGCAACGAGATTCTAACCCTGGCCGACCAGAGTCTTGCCTCCCAGCTTGTGCCGGCGATGCGAAATCTCCAAAATGCCCTCAACACGGCCTCTGTGAAGATCAAGGTCTCCACCGTGCACTCCATGGCCGTGTTGACTCAGTCGGATCCGCCGTCGTCCGGGTTGTTCAACCCCGCGCTCCAGAACACTCTGAAACAGTTGCTGGCGGTTCTGAAGGATAACAAATCGCCGTTCACGATTAACCCGTACCCGTTCTTCGCTTACCAGAGCGACACGAGACCCGAAACGCTGGCGTTTTGCCTCTTCCAACCCAACTCGGGGCGGGTTGACTCCGGCAACGGAAAACTTTACACGAACATGTTCGATGCCCAGGTGAGTACTGTATATGTCACTGTTTTTTCGGTTTTAAATATTTTTTTTATTACAAAAAGTTGACGTGGGAGTCAACTAGACAATCATCCTCTGCTTTCTACATTCCGTCCACGTGTCCACACACTCACTATTTTCAAATCTTCCTCTTCAATCCACCGAGTAGATCGCTAATCTTCTCTTTCAGCCTTTGCATTCGTAGAAGGACATCAAGGTTTAAAATTTAATCATATATTATTATTCATATAATAATTAATAGTTAACGTCGATCTCATTCTCACCCATTTTCTTGGTTCAAATTCAATCCACAGGGAAGATCGCTAAATTAATCTTAATCCTTGGGCTAACTTAAACTAATTTCGTCTGACCTTAGATCTTGGTTCTTGAAGTTAGAGTGACACGGCATTTATCCATGGCGTAATCTTGTTTTTTTTCTGTTACTACTGTAGTGATGATTATTCATATAATAACACGACGGTGATTTCTTTCCATTTTTCAAATGGAAAGTCGTTTGATTGGTCTACATACATGATTTAATATCTTATTTTTTTAAGGTTTATTTTTTTTTTTCCGTGATGCTGCAATGAGAGTCATGTTGCGTAAACAACTCCATGATTCACAATAAACAACTCCATGATTCACAATATTTCATTTTATAATAATTTATTAGAATGCTTTGTCCGACAGTATTCAAATCTTTATTCAACACTGGATAGCCATAAAATTCTTATTTTATGATGCAGTATGCTTCATCTGAGTTTATGTGGCTTGAAGTTTCTGGACTAAACTAGAAAGTAGGTGTAGTTACTCACACGTAAGTAGGACTGAATATGTATGAATGACTTCATATGTAAGAATAAAGAAAAATTTGACAAGGATTCTGGATTGACCTCACTCCGGTGTCATAACATAACCCAAGATAAGAGTGAAGTTATTCTTATCTGTGTGCAGTTGAGTAATACTACTGCATACCCTCACTCACTCTGGTTGGAAACAGGCTGGCACGCAATGTGGTCACAAAACAAGTCCTTCCAAAGCGTCAATAATTGTTGCCATGTTGGGCATGGATAAAGAAAATGGGTGAGAGAGAGTGAATATGGTAGGTAGGTAAACTGTTGTCTTTTTTAACCTGTGGGAATAAAAAAGGTAGGAAAGATTTCAATGTTCTAGCAACAACCTACCACTTGGTCCAATTCAATTGTCCTTTTGATTTTAGCATATACAATAACTCTAATTTACCCAACACCAGCCTTTAGTGGCCTCAATTTCTAACAGTTGAAAACTTGGTTGGTGCAGAAATTATGGTGCTAATCCTTGAATGATCTGAACTGGTTTGTTAAATAGTGGCGTGTGAATGTTGTGCAGGTTGATGCTGTACATTCGGCTTTGAGTGCGATGGGGTTCCAGGACGTGGAGATCGTGGTTGCTGAGACTGGATGGCCCTCACGAGGTGACAGTAACGAAGTAGGACCTAGTCTTGAAAATGCAAAGGCCTTTAACGGGAACCTGATTAATCATCTTAGATCATTGGTTGGGACACCTTTGATGCCTGGGAAGTCTGTGGACACTTACATTTTTGCACTCTATGATGAGGATCTCAAACCCGGTCCAGGATCTGAACGCGCGTTTGGGTTGTTCAAAACTGATGGTACCATGGCATACGATGCTGGCTTAGCCAAGTCTAGCCAGCAGGTAAGGAAATTGCTACTTTTCCAAAGACTATTAAGTTTCATAAAAGACTTTTTATAACTTGCAGCTTCTTTTTTTTATTTGTGTCCACCAGAGTCCATCAACTAGTCCAAAAACTCCGGTTAACAGTTCTGGATGGTGTGTACCGAAAGCAGGAGTTTCTGATAATCAGTTGCAAGCCAATATTGACTACGCCTGTAGCCAAGGCATAGATTGCGGACCAATTCAACCGGGAGGTGCTTGTTTTGAGCCTAACACAGTAGCATCCCATGCTGCATTTGCCATGAATCTCTACTACCAAACATCTGCCAAAAATCAATGGAACTGTGACTTCTCCCAATCAGCAACACTAACATCCCAAAATCCAAGTAAGTTCTCTCAATTAACACTCTATTTTTAATTTTTAATGTTGTATGCTCCATTCCACTTTCAAACACTTCTCTTATCTTGATAGGAATAATCAAAAATAGTTCCAATCCAACAGTTAATTATCACTTAGAATCATAGTGAGAAGTTCAAGTGGTTAAGAACAACACTGTTCTCTGATAGAAATAGAATCATAGAATCGGGAGAAAAGATAACGTTGTCTTAGCTGGCACAAATGTGTGATGCTGAAGTTACCAACGGTCCTTTTTGCAAAAGGTTACTTTTATATAAGAAAAGACTAATGCTTTTGACATTTTAGGTGGCGTATGTTTGGTGAATTATTGGAAATTGAATTATATAACTGGTTCCTAATCTATGGTGTGTGTGGGTTGTCTAACTCGATTTCATCCTCATGGTAGGTTACAATGCTTGCACATACGTTGGTGGAAGCACCTGAAATCAGAGGCTTCATCTTCATGTGAACAAATAAAGTATGCGGATGGATGTGTATTTCGATTAAATTAACGAATAAGAGTGTATTTAGTTTATTTATAGCCTTTCAGTTTTATATAGGTTTAGTTAGAGGCACGCCCATTCTGGTTTCTGTATTTTCTCCACTTGTTAAAGTGGCGATAAACAATTGTTTCCTTCAATTTTACTCTCCCATTTTTTGAATGTGATTATTCTCATCATCTCTCTTTTATTACTTAATTTTGTTCATATTTCTTAATTTTCTCTGTTTATATTCAATAGTACAAAGAGACACTTCTACCATGTGTGGTGCAAATTACCTGATGAAATTTATTACATCTGAATAATTTTATCAATACTAGTGAACCATTTTTCGACTTTAGGAAGAAATTCAATCCTACTCTATAAAAGAAATTGAGAATTAACTGCATATACTTAACTACTTGTAACAAATCCATGTTTTGTGAAACAACGAAAATAATGACTTACGGTAATCTAAAGGATTGAGGCATTTAATGTCACGCTGGGTGTGGAGTTTAACTATTGATTGACAGAAAGATAAAAGGATTGTGTTTGATTGTTATTATCAGTAGTAATAATAAGTTAAGTACCATATTGCAGTTGTTAAAAATTTTAAGACCGCTTTTAGAATAAAACAATTTTTTCTGCTAAATTTGTTTACTCTTTAGTACACTTAAATTATGATTTCATATAGATGCTAAAAAAGTGTGTACATTTGCGGGATAGTTTTTTTTCAAAATAACAAACGGTACGTTATCTATTTCAAACAATATTTGTCATATAGTAATCAATAATCCGTTGTCGTCCAGCGGTTAGGATATCTGGCTTTCACCCAGGAGACCCGGGTTCGATTCCCGGCAACGGAATGATTTTTTACTTTTTTTTTTATACAAATTTGACCTTGTCTCTATTTTATTAATAGCTATTTGTATTATAAACTTAATAATGTGTTGTTGTTTAGCGGCTAAAATATTTGTCCTTTACTCAAAAGATCTGGGTTCAATTCCTAATAATCGAAGTTTTTTGTTTTTTCTTAAATCTGACCTTATTTTAATTATGTATATAAAACAAATTCATTGTTGTATTTCCTATTTTTTTCATACTTGTAAATATAAATTAAATTTTATTATGTCTTGCTTATAAAAACAACTTCATCTTGATTATAAGAAATATCTAATGTAGTGTTCAAGTTGCAACTTTCTTATTAATTTGAAAAAGAAAATACCAAGCTAAATAAAGTCTACAAAAATACCATTTCATCAAACTTAAAAAAGAAGTCGTGTATGCAAAAGTTTTTCTTTCGAGCACAACTTATTAACTTATTTAAATTTTTTACAAGATTATTCAAATCCATAATTTTGAAAACAAATTGCATAACATTTTGATGCTTTGATATGTGGACCGTAGGTAGAACCTTTTATGCATACCATGCACGTTCATCCATATCTCGAGCAAGCAGGGATGGAATTAATATTTTTTGTCCAACGGGGTTTCAAAGTACATCGTTAAAGATCTAATAATTAAACCACAAATGTTTTGTGCGAAATGTACAAATTTAAGTTTGATATATAAATAATTGTAATAATTGTTAGCTATATCAGACGAAAAAAGCAATTAATATTTCCCTAGTTTTCCAAAATTAATAGGAACGAACATTCAATTTATACCTTGAAACATTTTTATGAACAGAAATTGCATAACGTTTCGAAGTATAGAGTGCGTATTTTAATTAATTGACTTTTCCGATGAAAAAATAACAACGTACGTATCTTAACTTTTAGTAAGTTTAAGCTACTTTTAAGTAATTTTTTATTTTTGACATCATATAAGGCTGAATTATATAACTTTCTGATAAAAAAAAGCTGAATCAAACATAAACATGTCCTGGTCATCGTAATAATACAAGAAAGCGTAAGGGTCGATCAGGTGAAGAAACATGTCTCCTGTACTAAACAAATCCTGTTCAACAAAATCCAATTCTTTGATGACACGAATTCCTCAAATATTCATCTTAGTTTGACTGCTACGCGGAAAAATGAAGGGTATGAGGAAGCGTTGTGCAATTGGCCGGCGGGATAGAGTTGCAGTATCGTTGCTAGTCTAACAAGAATGCAGTGAGTAAAGGACAAAACAATTAAAATTTTCAAATTCTTTACAAACGTCGTCGATCTATATGCCTGCTCAACTCCAATCTCATTAATCAAAAAAGGGTTGAATTGAGTCAATAGTTGTTGACTCAATGGACTAGCCGCTTGCGACAATCTCATGAATGGCATCGCTCACAGTTTCATCCTCCGATCTCACAGAAAGTTTCATTGCAACATCCTTCGGACCATCAAGTCCAAAAGACAACCGTACAAGCACCTTTACATTCCCTATGAATACACCTGACAATAAGCATGTGTGTGATCTTGAATTGGGAGGAACCTCCTCTGTTCCCTGCACACACTCATCATCACAACAATCATTACTTTACAGCATCCATCAAGTACGACAAATAAACTATGAAAACTGTATTATCACTTGCTTTCTCATAATCACTTTAATAGTGATCAGTGGCGAGGGTTTAAGGCAGTTAAGGAGAGTTCATAGGTTTGAAATGTTTGTGTTGAACACTATATGCAATCGTTCTAAACCAAAGCAGCAATTGAAATCACGGGCTTACCTCGCAGGGCTGCAAGCCAAGCAGGTTGATAACAGTATTTACAGCTTCAGCCAAGCTTTCTCTAGGACCAAGACCGTACTCATCTACTCGCTCGAAATCAGGGCCCAAGCTTTCCCAAGCATTCCTAAAATTAGACACCCCCACTTTCAACACATAATCTGCGGCAACAACCTCCAGATCCTCCAGCTGGTATTCATCTTCAACACCATCATCTTCAGTCTCGCCAGTGGTAGGGTCAACCTGAAGAAGAACCAGTTTATCGATGGATGAGATTGCTACAAAATATTATAGGTCATTGAAAAAAAAAAAAAAAAAAAGCTTCATAAAAGTAATCTAGATATCAAATAATAAAAAAACTAATAAGCTTCTAAATAATAAAGAGAACAATACCTCTTTAACAATAAATTTCAGAACGTTTGAAAATTTTCCAACTGCTGATATTCCCTCTGGCTTCTCAAATGCCACAAAAGTCTGTCCAGGTGAATCATAAGGAAGAGACCTGATAGGCTTGGAGAACACCTCTGAGAATTCTTCTGCTTCAGAAGCATCCACATTCACAATAACCTGTAATGGAAAAAAAAAAGTAATTACAACGACCTGGGAGTTGGGTTATTTTGTGGAATTTGAAGCATCTAGAATAGTAATTACATCTTCCAATAATTGCTCAGCTATTGTGTTGGTGCAGTTGTACTGGAACACAACATGCCTATCAAAAATGTGTTTAATGACATTAACAGCATACTCTGTCTCAGCTTCAGTGAGCTCCACAGGTGCTGAGGACTGGTAAAAGAAATGCATACTGCGTTAGATATAGAAAGAACAACATCACATAGAGGATATGAAAGAATCTAAATTTGTCTTCTATTTAGCACACGTGTCTATGTATATATAGACATACATAGACGCATGCTAAATAAATACACGCATTTTAGTATGGCATTAATTTTAATGCAATGATGTATACGGTAGACAAAAAAATTAACGAAATTCTGTCAAGAATAAAATGAAAGAACCTTAAAAAGCTTCCCAAAGTTTGCACACTCTGGAATGGTCAAAAGCATCTTTTCATATAAATCTACAGTTGATACGGGACCACTTGGAGGAGCACCCAGACCAGTTGGCTTTTTACCAGGGGCTTTCTTTTCTGCAAGTGGCTGGGACCTGACCTCCTTGGGCACAGAGTTAATGTCAAAAGCATCTTCTGAAGGCTCCTACATTTATATTAAAAACATGAGATCGTGCACTTTGTGGTAAGCAAGAAAGATGCTGAGGACTTACATAATTTTTCAAACTATTCTCCAGATTAACAAGTGGGATATCAAATGATCCAAACAGGAAGTCCTTTACATCCTTATCGGTCTCAACAACTGAACCATCACCTCCAAGTGTGTTCAGGTAAAGTGTTGCCCTATCACGAACCTGCAAAGAAATCAAAATACCAAATAAATATTGAAGTGGTTAACAATTTAAAAAACAAAAAATATCCAGAACTGAACATCAGTATCTGAACACAATGAACTCTTTTACTTATTCCCGCATATTTGACAGACCTGGATCTCCCTCCCCAAGCAAATCTAAAACCTCACCCTTATTACTTTCCCACTTTACCTCCTTTTCTCTATTTTGTGTGCACTGTTGTAACCGACTAACTGTTGACACAACAAACATGCATTTGTTCGAAAGATTTAAACAATTGACAATTAAAATTTTAAACTTACAGGTTTGAGTAACAAGATATACAAAATACTTAAACAACTAAAACATCTCAAGCCTCATAATTCACATAAAACGTTAAAACAAGGTTAAGAAATTCACCTCATCATCACTGTCAAAAAGACATCGTCTTAGCAGAACAAATATTCGGGGCTAAAAAAATAGTAAGATTCAAGTTAGCACCACATATCCCCAAAAATAATATAAAACATTAAGAAAACACCGTAGCAAACAAAAACGAAGTAACACCTTCAACGCATCAACTGCAGCACCAAATTTTGCCAGTGTACTCACGGCACTGGCCCTAACAATGGCATTCTCGAGATGTACTCTATTATAAATGTAACGAATATATTTGCTTGGGTCTGATGTTTTAGGTCCTTCAATCCCCAGGAAGTGAAGTATCTACAGTGCAAGGGGGGCAAAATGGTTACTGACAAAATGCATAATTGTAGACAAAAAGAAATGCAAAAAACTGTGAATGATGAAGCACAGGATGGAAGTAATACCTGTGTAGACAAATAAGTGAACTCACAATCTTCAATGAACTCACAAAGATGAAGCAACCCAGCTTCCTTAGCATCAGGGATATCACTAATGAGAATCACAATTGAATCCACAATTGCCTTCTTGTAATCAAAACCACCTTCTTCCCTAAGAATATTACTCAGGAAGTTCATCCTGAAAACAATTGCAGAATACAAACCATCAGCATAGAGCATTCATCCAGGAAATAACTGTCTAAGATGTAACATGGTATACAGAGGAGTTGAAAACCATATACTGGGACACATACAGAGATCGATATTTTAAAGGGAACTTCAGGCACAATGATCTTATTGCTTCAACAACAACAATTTTGAACTCATCAGCAATATCAGACATGAAATTTGTGATCTGCTTCATAAGACGATCCACACTAGATTCGTTTCCTGTTTTCAAAAGTGTGGTAATAGCAAGGGTAGCAATGCTTCTGTTCTGATCAGAGATTAAACTTTCCATATCAATGTTGCAGTTGGTGACTGCCATTGGATGTGTCATTGCCACCTGTAAAGTTTCAAAGTCACACTTAATGATTAAACCTTGTCCAGTTTGACCAACACAAATCTCATTAGAATATTTAGTGAACACTGAGAGTACTGATTTTCTATCAACTCCTCCAAGTCATAAAAGGAAAAAGAACATGAGCAGGGAGGTTTCAGACTTGAGTGGCAATTCAAATATCCCATTATATATTCAGCAGCAGCATAAAAATTACTTCAGTGAAATTTGAGAAATTATTACCTTGTTCAAGGTGCGGACAGCAGCAAATCTCAACACTGGCTTAGAAGAACTTAAAAATAGTTGAAGAACAGTAATTGCTGGAGTTAATTCTCGACTTGTTACACCACTGAGCTCTGTTATTGCTCTAGCAGCTTCAAAAATCACCATCTCCGACTTGTGACGAAGGCAACTCTCAAGATAATCATAGAAGGGGCGTTCCCCTGACTGTGTATTATTGCCTGATTCATAAATAACCTACATAGATGATGGAAGAAAAGGCTTATTAAAATAAATACCACCCCAGTAACAATGTACATATGGAAGGAAACAAACCTGACTAGTGTAACGGATCAAAAGGCACTGCGCTAAAGGTGAGCGTACACTCCCCCTTGTCAAACTGGTAACCAGCTTGCTTACTGCCAATCGATCATTCTGTCGTATCTGCAATGGTTCAAATCACCATGTACCAGTAACTCTCTTTAGAATTTATACTTGTGTTTTGTTTGATAAGAAGAGTCAGCTTCCAAGAAGGCAAGATTAAAATGATGCAGAGTAAAAAAATTATAGAAGGGTGTTAAAGGAATAGAATTTCCCATCATGATCAATAGCTTAAACTAATTCTACAAGATAATTACGTCGTTAGATGTGTAACGAGTCAGACGGTGCCAAAATTTACAGCACTATACAATCAATGCAGGGAACACTCAACTTGTTTACCAACATGAAGTTCAAAGCATCTAAAACTTGGTTTAGTTGAACAAAGATACAATACAGATATCTGAACAGAAACTCGAACTTGAAATTTTTTTATGTACTATAAGAAGCAACACTTCTAATTCATGCAGAAGTTGAAGTTATAAGTATAATTATGAATATGCTAAAAATTTCAGCTGCTGAAGAGAATGTGATCACATAACATGGACCAGGAACCAAACAAACAAATATTAATATCTTCAGGTGAAATTCAAGAAGTTTTGCTTTTTCTATGTATAGTTAAATTCAACACCCACATAATATAAGTTAAGCTCACAAAGCAATATACTTAATTGGTAGATGTTTTAAGAGGAAAGAATGAACATAAGTTCATTCATGACATTTAGCTGTCATAAGCCATGAAGAGTAGTGATGAATCAAGAAAGTGGACTGGCAGTAGAAAGATACAGGCCACCATACAAACCTTGACACACTAAATGACCCCAGAATGATGACATACCTGATGTAGCAAAGCCAGAGCATGAAATTGTACAAGGGCTGCCCTTGATTGAACAGCTTCCTGAACCTCATTGCTCCATCTTTTTACAATTTCAGGATTTGTCTGTAAAAGGGGGCACAAAATAAGTGAGCAGCATACAATTTGAGCGTTTAAAAAGTTGAATATATATATATATATATATATATATATATATATATATATATATATACACACGATTATTACCTGGAGCAGATGAAAGCCACTAATTAAAGCAGCACTTGCAACAACTGGATTTTTATCTACAATAGCTTGTTTTAAATACCGTTCAATTTGGGAAAGGAGTGTTCCATCAGTGATTCGACAAAGCACTCGAATAGCATTGGCCTTATACATGTCAATTTTGCTATTCATATCTTTCATTAGAGAGCTTGTGACGATGATAACCTATTTTAAAATTAAGGAGATAGAACAATCAAAATCTAAGCTAGTAGCACAGATCACAGACGACACAAATAAATGTAAACTAAAAGAAAAAGTTGCATGTGAACATGTAACCTCGTCTGCAGATGGAGATATCTCCTTTATCATCAAGTAGACCATTCTCCTTAATCCCATATCTTTAGACTGGAAAAGCTTAGTAACAGCAAAGAAAACTTCTGTTGCTTCAACCTAGCAAAAATAAAATTTCTCAGGAAAGGATTAACAGCTGTCTCTAACATAATTTCATAGATAAGCATGGTGATGGATATCATTCTAGACCTTTGTAAACGTCTCTCCCTGATTCAGCAGGTATAGGAGTTTTGTAATAACCTGTAAATAAGATAACAAAACAAGGAGACTGAGAATTCAACCACTGAATCATTTACAGAAACGAGATGACAATATACGCATCCTTTAGTTCACGACACAAACCTGTGAACATCTCCTAGCATCTAGTTGAGGGTCATTAAAAACTCTGGCCTCCTGAAGAACAGACCCCTTTTCAATTCCCATAAAGGGGGAATACTCGGCTGCTCAACGACCAAAATCACATCACAATTAGTAACATTAACAATTTATTCGCAATTAAATCAATAATTATGAGTAGGATTCGTCATGATGCACAACCCTGACTTGGTACCCAAAAAGGGAAGAAAAAAACGTAACAGAGAGCTAAGAATCTGCCACTATCACCAAATCACCGGAAACTTATTCCACTATCTGCATTGTAAATTAATTATCTGGCAAGATCAATTCGAAGGCCAATTCGAGTTTTTACAAACGATAAGGAAGCGAAACCAGATCAAACTAGAGACCACTATGAAAGTCAAAGAGGAACAACATAAGATTCAATATAAGGATGTAGAGAATTGAGATATCTAAGTACGAGGAACTTGAAAATTGAAATATCTAACTAGGCGAACCCTACTCTAGTACTCGGAAATGGAAATGAAACACGGATCTGGAAGCAAAAGGGATTGATCCAACAGTAGCAATGAGAGAACGCAAAACGCTAAGGGCTAATGAGAGAGAAAACGGATCGAATTAGGAGAAGAGAAGAGCACCTTCGTCGTCGCGGTCATCGTCCTTCTTCACGAGCGGCTGAGCCATCACCAATCACCGGTGAATCTGTGAGATCTCTGTTCTGCGAATGCACCACTCGAGTTTGTGAATGAATGAACGAACGAATCAGTGGTGAATGCTGAGGAGAAGAAGGAAAATGCTGTGTTTAAACGCACGAGTATTTTTGTACTCTGCGATGCAGATCGAGTTCAGGTTCCTAATAAAATTTAATCACATTTTATTAAATATTTTACTCTCTTTAATATAATCATTAATCACAAATGTTGTGTAAATATTTTTTATACTCTTTTCACTTCTTATTATTTCTTATCGACTTAAATATCTTTTGGTCCTCATTTTAACATAATGTTTAAAATGGTCCTCATTTACTATAGAATGTTTAAAATGGTCCCATCTTCGCAATTCGTGTTTTATTTGATCATTTTCTGTAACGCCGTTTAAATCATTTATGGAACATTGTACATGGCACGTGTTTGTATTAGGGTGTATTACATATGGCTGATTAAAGTTCAATTTAGGGGAAATGTTGCAATTAGATAAATTTCTTCATCTTCATCTTTCTTGAACTCAGATTTGTAAAAGAAACAGTTAATACTTGTCATTTCATTATTGGATTGCAACTGCGCTCTTCATTTCAATTCTCCAATAAATCATCATCAACGAGGTAAGTGGGGTTAGAGTTTTCTGGGTTGTGTTTGCTCGTGGGTTAGGGAAAGAGTGATGTTAACAAATCGTAGCACACATGTACAATACACCTAACACACCCTAATACAAATCATGCCACCTACTTTATAATGTTCCGTTCATGATTTAAACAACGTTACAGAAAAGGACCAAATAAAACACGAATTGCGATTTTAAACATTCGGTAAAAATGATAACCATTTTAAATATTCTGTCAAAATGAGGACCATCCGCAACAAACACTACGAAAATGAAGACTAAAAAGGTATGTAAGCCTTTCTTATTTAATCAGTTTGTTTTTCTTTCAAAACAGTTGCTTATTCATTGAAAATTTATAATATTAATTTTTAAATTGCTTACATAAAATATTATGAAAGTTCGTTTTTAATTTTGTTTTATTACAAGTTATATGTTATATGTTCTTCCATTACAATCTATACAACATTTTTTATTCTTTTTAAATAATGATATTTTCACTCACTTTTAATTTTTTATTATTACACTATACTATTTAACAAGATCAAAATAAATAATTAGAATGTAAATAAAAATATGATAAGGGTGAGTAAAAAAAATAGGTTAAAAATATCATTATCTTTTCTTAATAAAAGTGGGTAAAATTATTAAAGTTTTAATACTTTAATAATTTAATGCTTATAAAATAGTATGTTGGATAAAAAATTGCATAATGCATGACTGCATAGTTTTCATTTAATTTTAAAATTTCAGAGAGACTAGTTTTCATTTCATTTTAAAAAGTTAAGAGAGGTTGAATTGTTTTAATTAAATTATCAGATCCTTTCGACTATTTGAAAATTTTAAATGAAGTTTTTGAACTAAAAAACGCCTAAATAGATTGTTGATCTTACAAAGAAAAAGTTGTAATAAGATGCTTAAAATTAATTTGCGACAATTTGAAATTTTCAATAACTAACGATTGACTCTCAAACATAAAAAGAAATACAAAAAAATAAAGATCCCAAAAATATATATAAATTAAAATTCTAAAAGAATAACTAAACGGAAACGATATGGTGTATTTAGGGTTAAAAACAAACAAAATGTAAGAACATGTTATTAAAACAAGATTGATCTTGTTCAAATCCTGTGTTAGTTTTATATTTAATATAGGACAAATAATTATTCAACACAACAAATATTAATATATGTCATTTTTAGTATAATTAAAAAATATACAAGTTTACTAAAATTTTAATTTCGTGGTAATAGAACGTGTTTAATATTTGGTAATTATCACCTGTTTGGTGTTTAATACATTTATGACTTTTAGATCAAACCTAATAAAAAGATGCCATAAGAATTTTTTAAGACCTAAATATATTTATATTCTTAAAATATAATCATTTATATATATATTTTTAAATCTAAACTTTTAGACGAGGAATTTTATTACAGCTCTTTGTGAACTATTTCTTTGTTTGTATTTCTATAATATGTTAATAATTTACTTTAGACTTATTAAATACTTTGTCAAAAAATAAGTAATAATAAATATAAATTGTGTGAAAAAACTAGTTAAGTATCACAACACAATAATATTACCTGCAAAGCAAAAACATGAACACAATAATATTACCTGCAAAGCACATGGTCCTATCTCGAAGGGAAATGATTTTTCGACTACTAAATTTTAACAATTTTCTCTTATGACTTTAGATGACATCTTCTAAATGGTTCTCCATTTTTTCACAATATTTTAAAATCACTTAGAAAATGACACATGTTGTAAGAGAAAGTTATCAAAATTTAGTTGTCCAAATATTATTTTCCATTTTCCAAACATGCCTTGGTTACTACTGATTGTGAATAAATTATGGGTGGTAACTTTGAAGAAACAGAGACATGAAAACACATATTCGGTCCTCCAATTTTTTTCATCTATTTTATTTTATCATAACATAAAAATACATATGCACAGTATTAACCCAACTCCAAATCAGAAAGATGTACACAGGAGCTTCCTCTAATTAATGTTACAACACATGCTCTACATTACATATTCCCTTCTCTGTCCAATGTTTACAACCTATCAGAGTATCCTACTCAATCAATTACTCACTAAAACTCATAAACTGAAGAAACGTGTCTTCCATTTCTTTAACTTGGATCCCTCTGGCACTAACTTGTTATGCCAAATGAGAACATCATTAAAAGCTTGTGGCAAGATCAGGTGTTACTATCCTAACAAGTTCAGATGATGATGAATTAAGGAGTGTGCATTCGAGCTCCTACCCTTCTGGCATTGACATATTCAGCAGAAGAATGTTCACTGCTTGTGGTGGAAGGGTTCATGCCATATTCACTCGTTGCACTAAACTCACTGCCACTCTGTAATGCTAGTTTTCTGAACTTCATCATGTCAGCACCGTATTTCTCCGCGTTATATTCCCCTTCGCCGCCGAACACTGTACTTTGTCCAGGTTTCGTTCCCTCGTGACCAAGCACTTGTACTGACACATCACCCTCCAGCACTCTCACAATCTAATTCATTCATTCATCCATCATAACTTAAGTTAAAAAGAGAAGATGAAATGTAGTATAGTAAATAATAAACCATGATTAGTATTACCTGACTCATTTTCGGCCGCTTCTTTGCAGAGTACCTTACGCTAAATGCAGCACAAGCCACCATACAAGACATTTGGCGCTCGTCGTAATTACCCTGTAAACGTGGATCCACCAGCCCTTCAAAAATTCCATCCTCCATTGCCTTTGTACAGAGTGGTCTAGCCTGTTCATGGCCCATAGATATGGAACAAGTAGACATTATTATATTATATACTCTTTTCATTGTAATATATGTTTCGCAGTAGTGATAACTGATGAATAATAATATGGGAAACATTCACACACTCACAAACTGAAAGGTTCAAATTAATTAGAGATCTAAAGTTATTGAAAGTATGCGGGAATTAATTAAAATTATACTTACCCAGTCGGCCAAACTATCTTCATATTCCCCAGTGTTGTCCACAGGTTCCCGACCTGTTATGAGCTCCAAAAGCATAATACCGAACGAGAACACATCAGATTTGTCAGTTAGCTTACCGCTTGATGCATATTCTGGAGCCAAATACCTGAAATTTTAGACAAATTATTATATTGCTTGAAACTTGAAAAAACGTATATATAGGTCGATTTACAGTTGAATTTCTTACCCGAATGTTCCCATTACACGAGTAGAAACGTGAGTGTTAGTGTCTTGACTCATCTTTGCCAACCCAAAATCTGCCACCTGAATGGATAGATTAATTGAGTAATTACAGAAGAAACGCTCAGACAACGAAATTCGATCGATATACTTACTTTGGCTTCGAAGTTGTTTTCGAGTAGAATGTTTGCACCCTTTATGTCTCGGTGAATGATACGAGGGTGACCTAGTTAATAATGTTCGAGGTCATATTAATGTTGGCCTCATCGTTAATCATTAAAAGAATAGGCAGATAACTTACAATCCTCATGTAAATATGCAAGTCCTTTAGCCGATCCAATCGCAATTTTGAGCCTGGTATTCCAATCCATCACAGGTTGAACCTTTCCTGAAAAAGATTTGACAGATTTTCATCAGACATACAATAAAAGGTGTAAAGAAAAGTATTCATTGAACCCAGTAGTTGAATTAAGAAAGAGCGCACGATGAAGGTGGTATTCGAGGGTATTGTTAGGCACAAACTCATAAACGAGGAGCTTGTTGGCTTGTGAGATGCAATAGCCGACGAGTGAGACGAGATGGCGATGGTGGACGCGGCTGATGATTTCAACCTCAGCTTGGAATTCTCTGTCTCCTTGACCACTAGTGGCTTTGAGGCTCTTCACTGCAATTTCCTTGCCATTGGGTAGAACACCTTTGTGGACGTATCCAAAGCCACCCTGGCCCAGCAGGTTGTGTTGGCTAAAGCCACCAGTCGCAGCCGAGAGCTCCTCGTAAGTGAAGGTGCTTTGGTTGAATCCGAGGGCCACCGTGGGGTGCGGCGGTGGCAAAACGGGACCATGGGGCCCAGAGTAACTGGCACTGCTCATGTCAGAACTAACACCCTGGGGTGCTGACCAACTTCCAACTGGAAGTGGATGTGGATGTGGTGGATATAGATTTGGATCTTGTGAATGTGGATTTGGATGTGGAGGAATATGCATAACGTGCTCAACCTTATTGCTGTTGTACCCATACTCGTTTTTGTGAAACCCATCTGCATGAAATAAAAATTGATATTGACATCATCTATGATTTCTAAGAACTTTGAAGTAATAATAAAAGAGTGCTCAAATCCAAGTTAATCACATGCATTTGTCTTTAATATATATATATATATATATATATATATAAAACACATACCATTAGGTTGATTATGGTAGTAATTATTGGGTGACTGAGATTTCCTTTTTCTTCTTGAACACGCAAAGATGACCATGAGAAGGAGAAGGAGCAAAATCCCAGCTGCAGCTGCAATTGCTATTATAATTGGCGTGCTCAATGATTGGCTTCCACCGTCTCCTGATGACCTCGAAGATAATGACTTGGGTGGAGACAACCGGTTCTTTGAAGGTGGGGGAGGAGAAAACTGATGGCCAGAATGTGGGGGCGGCGGTGACCGGCGGTTACCTGATTTCTTATCAGGAGGAGGTGGTGGCGATGTAGATGGTGAGGAATTAGATGGCGGGGGCGGAGATTTCTTATCGCTTGACGAGGGAGGAGGTGGTGAATTGTCCTGTGACGGTGGACGAGGAGATGAATTGTCCGGCGGTGGTGGTGGTGGAGATGAGTTGTCTGGTGGTGGGGGAGGAGATGAATTGTCGGGCGGTGGTGGCGGAGGAGATGAATTGTCCGACGATGGTGGGGAATCAGAAGCCATATGGAAGGATGACTTCTTCTCCAACGGAAGGGAAGGTTAAAGAGAGGGAGAAACCTGGCCCTCTCCCTCACGTAAGGATTCTGCAACTTGCGAAACCTGCCACAGTAAACAAATTGAATAAACATATATCCTTGTGCATGTTTTGATTTTGAAGGCGGGAATATATGAGGGTGCATGCTGATATTTTCTGCATGCATGCATGCACGAGGGGGGTACGTAAGAAAAGAGAATGCTACCTGAGAGCAAAGGACAGGAGGGTTCTCCACAGAAAGAGAGAAGAAGCATGGTGAATAATTATTATGCATTGTAATATGGAACCGACAAATCGTGTTTCCGCTCATGTCACCTACAATGCAGCGTAATTCATTTTTCACTGCAACGTTTCTTTCTATTTTTAACCTAACTAGATAATCCTGCCATGCATGCTTTCAGTTTTTTTATCTACTTTTAGGGTTAATAGTTAAACCAAAACTTACGACAATCTTCGATAAATCGCTCATGTTCCTTTTTTCTGGATTCTGTTGGTCGCAACCATTTCAAAATGTGTATCTTTTATTGACTTGCTGGAGGGAAGCGTGGGACCCATTGCAAAAGGTTCAAAATCGATCGTGTTGAATTGAAGTTGAATGCGACTGCCTGGCCCGATGTACTACGTGTCTTTTTTTTCATGGAGCGTGATGAACTAACATTATGACAAATTAATTATACAAAATAAATCATTTAAATTTTAATGTGATCCTGATTTAGACTCGGATCATAAAAAATAGATGTCAAATATTAGATACGATTACTAAAAAATGTCTATATTTTGCGTGAAAAAATAGATTCATGGACAAGCCTTTAGATTTCCGAGAAACATTTGTCTTAAACAACTGAGGGTTACCAGAAATGGACATGCTATGATGGCTTCAGTGATAGGAAGTATACACAGATAGAAACGAATACTCACATTGTCAAGGAGATGGCATGAACTTTTTTCTATTTGTAACAGAAGAAAAGCTTTCATGGTTGGATGGACAAACTGAATTTCCCGCAGAAGCTGCATGTGCTAAATGGCTTGGAAGAGTAGTAACAGGCCACCATGAAATCAGCTTTCGAGATTCGTAGAGTGATTTGAGGTCTTGAGACTGAATTTGAAAAATTCATACGAATTCTATCTATTAGTAAGTTTGGTGGTACACTTATAGATATGGAAGCAGTTACACCAAACTGGTTAGTAATTATCAAAGCACACTCATGGTAAAGCTTCTGCCTTACTGGACTACTCCCTTATCCTCATCACAACATTCTCTATATCATGTTAAAAAGCCAACTTGGTTTTAAATAAATACTTTTATAAATAATTTTATTTTACCAATTTAAATATGTACATAATTCCTATATCCTATATTTTCTATGTGTGCAAGATTTAATGCTTTGTTTCAAAGTTTTTGTTCGAAATATGTATAGTCCATTCAAACGTAATTTAAGTTGATTTTTTTTTCTTTTTTATTGAGAAAGAATAACAGAAACAACAATTAAAGTTTTATTTATACATCAAACTTTTTATAAATTATACTCTTGAACATACATAACATACATATATATATATATATATATATATATATATATATATATGTGTGTGTGTGCATTTTTTTTTAGTTTATTACTAAATTAATTTTCAGTATGTAGAACTAATTAATTTTATGTACCGAAATAAAGTATTGTATATAACACTATACCAACAAACACAAGGGAACATGAAATACAAATAAAACATTTGCACCATTCAGTTACCTGCTTTTCTATCAACCAAAGAAGCAACTTGTCTGATTTGATAGCCTTCCTCATCAGCCAGAATTTTCGCTTTATTACTGCTGCTGCAGCAAGTGTGGAAACTACAACATGTTTTAATTTCTCAAAATTATTGTCATGATTTGCCTTCTTCATGTTTAGTTTCATGTCATTTTCCGGGTGATCTGCACCTGCCACTGCATTAGGATTTCATTCATTTTTGTAAACTTAAATTGAATTATGACATTAACTACTTAATTACTACATTCTATGTTTTTGTGTGAGTGTCGGAGTGAGAGAGAGAGAGAGAGAGAGAGAGAGAGAGAGAAAGAGAAACCTGAGTTATCCATATTCTGCACCAGAACTTGATTCTACTGGATGTGGAAGTTCATTTTTATCCAAAGGCATAGAAATAAAAATGATATCTGCATCCTTTTCTGTCACGGTATGTTGGGATGAAATTGATGTAATTACTAGGGGTTGAGATCCGTTCTTCACTGATGACAAGGAATTAGAAATCATACCGACATCCATTGTTGAGTTTGTTGAATCCAGAGACTCAATAACTGGATTTGTAGATATTAGTTTTAAAGGCTTGCTCTTATCTGAGGGCATAAATCAGACACTGCATTAACATTTTTTGTTTCTCCTAGATTGGATTTAATATACTGTGGAAGTCTATTTTCTGCTGGAAGATCGTTGGACACGCCTCCATTCTTTAGTTCTTGAATTGGCTGGGAGCTCTTATGCGGTGAAATTCCCTTTTTCAACTCAGAACTGAGTAGAACTTTATCCTTGAGTGTAGAACCATCAGAACCATGTACAGCCCTTGTTGCTTGATCACTGGGTAACTTTAAATTACAATTATCATAAGCAACTTCCTCATTATCAATCATTGCTTTCTCCTTTAAAACAATTGATTTTTCCAGACTCCATCGTCTTTAAGATTATTGTCATTGTGATAATTTGATACAGCATTATAATCTAACATGCATTTGTTCATGTTTCCCTCCCTTTTAGAATCACTACGATCCAGGCAGACATATCAAAAGTTCCCCTTCAACATCAATTATACAAATTATGTAATTTTCAAAAATTCAAAATCTCAACACAATATTAAACACCTCTTAGATCTACTTGGCTTATTATCACCGGGTGGATCTTCCAGAAGAAAACAGTGCCTTGCAGAAAGCACAGTGCTGGGAGAATTTACAGACATGGATTTTGAAGAGTTATGCCCTGAAGCAACAGCTGCACCAGAATCCACCATGCGTCCAAGGAAAAATGCCTGAAGAAAGAAATCTAATGTTAATTAATTAGAGAGATTACATATAATGGAAAAACCAGAAGACCACGCAAACAGGAGACCACACCCCCTTGAGACTGCACTTAAGGAAGCCCAGAGAACACAATTAAGACAAGTTAAGGATGACCACGGTGACTTTCTAACACACCCTCAAGCCAAAGGCTATGGGTTTATAGTGTGATAATGTGAGTAGCCAAACAATTAATCTATACAGACTTTCATACCATCTTAAAATTTTGGACCCAAAATCTAATTCAACTTCACAAAAACTAACTTATATGGCATGGATTTCGAAGATTTTAAGTAGTGTTCATATCTCTACGCAATGTAAAACTAAACACACCCTTTTTGAGGCTGCATTTAAGGCAACCAGGTTAAGGATGACCACAATAAACATGGACTATAGATGACAACAAATGAAGTGACTTTCCAACATAACACGTAGAAACAAAATATACAATTTCCTTGTCCAAGTTGAAATGTAAAAAAACAAAAACATAGAGTCCATTCCAAAAGCAATTTGGCTCTGTAGAATAAGAAAATTGTTGTTTGGAAGATAGAATCTAACAAAGCCATAGCTTTTCATTTGAAAGACAAATGCTCAGATGCTCCTTTTAAGTATATATACTATTGGGTGCCTTCGAACATTAAAAACTTCAGTAATTACAGGACTGTCTTGAGATGCATCCATGGAGTAGGGAAGCTGTATTAACAGGAGATGTATCAAGCAATTCATTTAAAAAAAATATATTAATGGATACATTTTGGATACATATAGAGATCTATCAAAAGCATATCAACATTGGATACATATACTTCTGATATTTTTGGAGTTTATGAGCTTTCTGAGATTTCAAACCATTCACTTTTCTTTGAAAAAACTGAATTATAAGGCCAGAAAAAAGCCTCATAAGAAAAAGAAAATTCTGGATAATACTTCTATTATACATATATAACACCAATAGCAACAGAAAGGTGACAGAAAGAAAATAACAGACTCATAACATACTTATGGCAGTTCATTATTTGGAATCTACGATAGATTGTGGGATTCAGTGCATCGCTCACCCTTTCAGTTCACAAAGTCCTCCCACCCAAAGGGATGTTTGGTGTTACACTTGGGCCTAGGGTTGTTAAAAAAATCTATAGGCAGGTCTCTACAGATAAAACCTGCAACAGGTAAGAAATGGATATTAAAAATGGATAATTATGGGTAACAGGTACATGTATTTTTTATATCCGCATATTAACAAAACGGGTTCGGATATCATAGTATCCGTACCCGTGAATACCCTTACCCGCTATACTTTAATTTACATTAAAAAGAATTATTAAAATATCAACACATTGATTTTGAATGGATTATTTTTTATTAATTGGTTTTAAAAAATCTTCATTTATTTGTAAACTGTCATCCAACACTATTTAAATGAGTTATTTTCACTTTATTTGAAATTCATAAAAGTTATGCATTGTATTTTTATTTGAATTTATGGTTAAATTTTTTTATTAAATATTAATTTCTTCTTTTAAATATCCATAGGTACTCGTGGATATGTGTAGATATTAAAAATTTATGCGAATACCCGCATAACAGATACCCGCACATATATGGATAATATTTATCTAGAGGTAAGATATGGGAGAACTACTACTTGTACCCTATCCGCCTCATTAAAATCCCTATTTGGGCCTAGTGGTTAGTGGCTCATTGATCGGGACACTCGGTGAGCCAATGTCGCTACCAAAAAACTCAATAAATTTGACACTTGTTACCATGCCCCAAAAGAAAATGCAAATATAAAAACTGATATTAAATAGCCCATATAATCCACATTTCAACTCACCAATGCCATGACAGGATTACCAACTTCAGCAGATGATGATGGCCCTTTAGGTCTACAACAATAACCAAACATATATAAATGTTTCCTCCAGTGCATTTTGAGAATAGTTGTCGCCTTCTTCTTGACCAAATTTTAATTTTAAATCATCTTCTGATTTAGAGGTTTGCTCACAGGTTTTCTCGTCATCAACATTGTCTGGTTTTGGAGTCTCCTCATTAACTTTCACATTATTACCATCGTCAGCTTTAGTAGTTTCAATTTGAAGGGACCGCGCATGGACTTCAATGGCATCACTAATCTTATTCTCATAAAATTCTAAAGCATCTTTGTGAACAGACGAATCATCTCAAGAAGTAGATGGATCTATATTTTCGTTGTAACTTGCATCAGCATCATCACCACAATCAACATAGGCATCTTCAATTGGCATTTGAAAAAGTGTAATTGAGCTTTTTGATTTTGCTGCAACGTGTTCTGAAATTTCATTCCAGTTTTCTTTATAAAGTTCTAATGCTTCATGGAGCAAAAGAGTCTCCTGATCAGTCCATTTTCCACCACTAATCCCTGGTACTTCTGACGGCTCCATGAGTAAAAAATCCAAGGAGGACATGCCAGAGCCAAATTTTCCATTACTGAAGCAATTGGTACATATATAAAAATCTGCCCCGTCAGACACATCATACAACTGAGTAGGAAATTAATAATCATAACCCTAGTCTTCCAACAAAACACAATCAATAGCTAAAAGTTCAAAAAATGTTTAAACAGTTGACCAGCTTGTTGCTATCTAAATGACAGACAGCAAAATCAATCAACACAAACAATGACAAACAGCCATAAAACCTACAATAAATCAACAGATACAATGACCATCAGCAGAAAATACCATCTCTTGATGATGCATTTTGTAAAATTTGGAAAGGTCAGTAGATTTTCTGAGCTATCAGAACTCGTAGAGTCTTCAAATAACCAAATTATGCAAGTGCTACATGCCAGAAAGATTTAAGTTAATTCAGAAAATATTTCAACTGATTCTTGTTTCCTCTACTTTTTTGAAGAGAAATTTTACAAAAGATAGTTAATGAATACAAATCCTTGAAGCAATGAAGGGATCTGCAACAACAGAGACCAATATAAATAATTTTACAAGATTCTCAGGCTTGCAAAATTTGAATTGTAGACTATAAATCAAAACTTAATAAATATCTTAAACATATTACTAATTTACTAAACAATGCAATTCAAGAAACCATCCAAATTATAGGCAAGAACCTGCTTCTGGCAATGGTAGCCCTTGAGAGAACAGTCAACAGAACAAGATTTGCAATGGTACTCAACTGTTGGTTCCTCCTGTTTCACTGAATCAACATAACCCATAGAAGATAAAGAATCGAAATTAATCAAACCCCAGTAATCCAGAAACACCATTACCTCTTGCCTAGCATCCACATCTCCAAGATTGATCTCTAACAAATCTTTCAATTCAAATTGTACATTTCGATTTGTGTGAAACCTCTTTATAAGATACTTTCGTATCTCCATGTAAGCATCACGCGCTTCTCTTCCATGGCTCAGTGTGAACGTGCTTCGTGGCCGCTGATTAGTGTCGTTTCGCCGTCAATCGCAACGACTAGCAGAGACGCCATAACAAATATCTCACTTGCGCTTTTCGTGCTTCATCGCTCGCTCTGGGTAGTGGAGTGGTACTAAGCGGTAAGAAGAAAAGAAAGGAAAAAGTTTGTTTGAAACCGTTTCGGTACATTTAACAACTTTTATAGAGTAATAAAATGTTCTTGATGAAAATTAATTTTTGTATTTAAAAAAAAAGAATAAATAATAATGAGGGATAGTATAAAAAATAAAAATAAAAAAAAATTATGGTGTGAAAATATCTAGTGTTCAAGTAAAATAGTTTTTTATGCAAGTGTGCACTGGCCCATCCTATTAAGCTGCACCCTTCTTCCTTACTGAATCTAAAAAACTTGTAATAAAATTTGAAGGTTTTGATATTACATTTACTCAACAAATATATTTCTCTCGAATTTTAAAAGGATGTAAAACTATTATTTTTAATCTAACAAGCTCAATCGATATTTCATTCTCTCTATATTATTATATTCTCTAGGAAAATACAAAACCGATTATAAAATGTTTGAAAAATAAAAATGATCACACGTATCATTCATACCATTTTAATTTTCCATAACACTTCTATAGACATTTTTCAAATTTATCATTCAATTTAACTACCAAAAAGAATATTCATTTAAAAATAGTAAATAATTTCTAAAAAATTCTGAAGACCGAAGCATATTATACTAAAAATGGTAAAAGTGAGATTATAAAAAATAGTAAATCTTCTTTGAAAGTTGTGTTAATTACTTAATCCGTAGTTAATTTATTTTTGTCTTATTATTAATTTTGTAACGTAGAATTACACTAATTAAATCTTAAAATATACAATTAACTTAATTAAATTAACCTTTCACTACAACTGATCCTCACACATTAAAACACATATAAACTAATATTATAATTTGATTTTTTATTTAGTTGATTAAAATTTTTAATATATTAAGAAAGAGAGGGAGTTTCAATCTAACTTATTCTCATTAAAATGGCTCAATAAAAATAAGTTTGTCTTCACTTATATATTGATCTCTAACATATTTTCCCACGAAGGATGTTATGCATTCTCATTGAGAATATTGAGTGTGGTAATAAAGAGAGACCTAATACCGGGTGACCCAATAGATTTAAATATCGACTATGATAGATTCTTATGACTCTGATATCATATTAACATATTAAGCTTGTTGAATTCACAACTAATCAGTGGTGGATCTTCAGACAAAATTTAGGGGATGTCAAGATAAATGGTAAGTATGTTTTTAGTCCTTGAATTTTGTCGTTAAACTAGAAATTGTCACTGTCTGAATCTTTGATACACTTTTGATCCGCAAACTTTACAAATGAATAAATACAATCTTTTTTAACTCAATTATGTTAAATTGTTTTGATGTGTCAAAGTGTTTACCAATAGATATTAAAGTGGGAATGTGTTACACAGTGTGAACAATATAAATGATAGTACAAAACGTGTTTCACACCTTAACAAAATTTAATGTAATTGGGTTAAAAATATTATATTCATTCATTTTAAAATTTATGAACAAAAATGTATTAAAATTTCAAAAATAGATGAATTCCAATTTTGTGTCAAAACTCATAATATAAAAGTATACTTAAACCCAAGATAAATGTATTAAATTTTTAAAGATATTGTTTCATAAAAAAACTAAGTCTTTTATCGAAGACAAAAATATGGAGCATTATCTTGACCTAATATGAAACAAAGAGTACTGTGGTGAAAAAATAGTTCCCTTGAACCTGGGAATTTACCTTTAATTTATAGGAAAAGTAGTTACAAAAATAATAATTAATTGACTAAAAAAAATATCTCATATACAAAATATTTTAATAAAATATCAACTAGTAACAATACAAACTTAGGCCCAATTCCTAGATTCATAGATTTTAGGTCAGCTTTGAAACGTCTTATCATCTTTAGAAATAAGTCGGACCATATAATCAAGACTGTACAAATATCAAATACATAAATTATATTAAAATTATATATATATATATATATATATATATATATATATAAAAATAAGAAGAAGTTTATGAAAGCAAATGCAACTAATTATTTATAATAATTATTATCCTATATAGTTATGAGAGGCTTTATATTAAGTCTAATTCCATATCCAATTATATTAGATATTGTATTCTTAATTTCAGATATTTATATCATTAGAGATTTCTATAAAGCAAAATAAACTTGTCTCAAAGAATAGTTGCATTCATCGCTGTTTATGAAAACAATTGAAATAATATCGTGCGTATTAGTTTTTATGTAGTAGAACTTGGTGGTTAACAAAAAAACTAGGCACTATAGATAATAAAGACGAACCGATATAAAAATTATGTTCCTCTTGAATTATTCCTTTTTTATTTTAGAATAATAATATATTCTTTTACTATAATGTTAACAGTAGAGAATATAGGTTTTTAATTTCGAAAACAATTTTTAAAAAAATTACTTCCATTTTTTGGTGATTTTCTAAACAATAATAAACCACACAATCAATTATACTCGTACTTCTTTAAATAAAAGTCATAATATAACATTTCATACTATTCATTAGATACGTGGCAAACAAATTTTATTATTAAGTTACATCATTTATTGTAGTTGTAGCATACTTTACTTATTCGTCATATACTGACACGTTAGGTTTTTGTTCAAAATCTTCTTTAACTTCATTCTTTTTCTTTGCATCAATGTCGTTGTCACCATAAGCCGAAGCATTAGGTCTTGGTTCAAAATCCTTCACAACCTCCTTCTTTTGCTTTGCACTAACTTCATTGTCACCATAGGCTGAAACATTAGGTCTTGGTTCAAAAAATTTATCAGCTAGGTTTTTTTCCCTCTCTTGAACATCATTATCACCATAAGCTGAAACATTAGGTCTTGGATCAAAATCTTCCTTAACTTTTTTCTTCTTCTTTGCATCAATGTCGTTGTTACCATAAGCTGACACATTAGGTCTTGGTTCAAAATCTTCTTTAACTTCTTTCTTCTTCTTTGCATCAATGTCGTTGTCACCATAAGCCGAAACATTAGGTCTTGGTTCAAAATCTTCCTTAACTTCTTTCTTCTTCTTTGCATCAATGTTGTTGTCACCATAAGCTGACACATTAGGTCTTGGTTCAAAATCTTCTTTAACTTCTTTCTTCTTCTTTGCATCAATGTCACTGTCACCATAAGCTGAAACATTGGGTCTTGGTTCAAAATCTTCCTTAACTTCTTTCTTCTTCTTTGCATCAATGTCGTTGTCACCATAAGCCGAAACATTAGGTCTTGGTTCAAAATCTTTCACAGATTTGTTTTTTTCCTTCACATCAACCTTATTATCACCATAGGCCGAAGCATTAAGTCTTGGTTCAAAATCTTTCATAACTTTATTTTTATCCTTTACACCAACTTCATTATCATCATAAGCTGAAACATTAGGTCTTGGTTCAAAATGTTTCTTCATTTTCTTTTTTTCCATACAATCAATATCCTTTTCACCATATGCTGAAGAATTAGGTCTTGCCTCAAATGTTCTCGTAATTTTTTTCTTTGATTCAATATCAATGCCCTTGTTAAAATAAGTTGCAACATTGGAGTTCAAATCAGAATCTTTTACATCTTTTCTTTCCCTCTTAGCATAAATTTCATCGTTTTCATGAGTTGGAAGACCTTTAAATTCTTCTGCTATATCCTGATTTTTCGCGGCCATTTTCCAATATTCTCCTCCCATGTTTCTTGATTCCACATTTGTTACAAACTTCTCGAATAAAAGAAAAAAAAAGAAACCAAACTAATTACTACCAAAAGGCAAATCATAGTATACTATTTCTTAAACAAATAAAAAAATAAATTATGTCACTGTTTTGGTTCAAAAATAAGTATTATAATTTGAGACACATTCCAACAAAAAATAAATAATATGATAAGTAAATGTAAAAATTGGCTGGAAAGAATAATTTACTTAATTAAAATGTCTAACACATTTCAATAATCAATGAAGGTATAAATATTGTTTTTCACCTTAACATAATATTTTTTTTAGGTTTCGCATGACTTTTTGAAATTTTGACTTGTGATATTAATTAATTAAAAATATTATTTGACATATAGTTTATACATGTAGCTTTATCTTTATATATATATATATATATATATATATATATATATATATATATATATATATATATATATTAACAAACTAAGGTTCTACTAACCACTATCTAAGAATGTTGATTAAGGATAATTAATACATACTAAATCTTATAACGGTTCATAGTTAATTGTCATATTAAATGAAATCTGACATGATAAGTTCTATTTTATTTAAAGGATAAAAGTTTTCATAAGTGTTATACAATTATGTTTAATATTTTATTTAATGTTCACTAATTAGATTTAAAAAATAATAAAAAAATAATAAAATACTATATTTTAATGTTGTTAAAAATTAAAATATAATTATACATAAAAAAATTAAATTAATAGAAAAATTAACAAAAAAATAATGTTAAATATCTAAAAGGTTAAAAAAATTAATTAAAGTGTCAATTTGAAATTTTATTGAATTTTCATTATCTTAACTTTTGAATAATCTTTTACAACATTTCTTTCAACTTAATAAAGTCTCTTATATTTAAAAAACAAATAACATTTTAATATATGAATTATTAATTATAAATACATAAAACTAACAATATGCCAGAAAAATATTTTTGTCACTTTTTGTTTAAGAGATACCTTCAAAATTCCAAAATACTTATTTTGTATTATAGAGTTATTGTTTAAAATTTTTAAAGAAAATTGTTGTCTTTATAAAATATTATATATGTATTTTTATTATTTTAATTAATAAAGTAAATTATTCTAATTTTTTATGTAAAAATATAGAATCAATGCACATTAATTATTTTTTAACTATTAATTTTAATGTACTAATTAGCATTCTCCATAACAAAATTCAATGTAAAATAAATTATAGAAAAATGTAACTACTACTTAAATAGGATGAGGTAGAATTGTTTCATGGTAAGATAAATCTAACTTTTCTTACATTATATAATTTACTTTTAATACGATTTTTTCAGTAATTTACTTAAAAGTTTATTTTAAAATAAGACATTTGCACATGGGACAATTTTATTGTTAACTACCTTATATAGGTTTGATTTTAAGAAACAATAAAATAATAATAAACGTTTATATCTACGTAAGTAAAACGAACATTTGCTTTTGAAATTCTTTTTGAATAATGCAAATTTTGACTTATATTAAATAAAATTTTATGCAGGTCTTCATTTGATTTATGTCTTAAAATATTTGACGTAGTATAGGTTGTAATTTTTTCGGGAAGGCTTTACTTATTTACTTACGTGCCAATGTTAACGAAACGGGATGAACAAGTATAAATATTTATCTCGTATTTATTTTTATGTTTGCATAGATATTTGCAGATATTTAAAAAAAATATTTAATAATATATCTTAATTGTAAATTTAAATAAAATATAATACATAATATTTATAGATTTTAAATAAAATCCAAATGATTAATTTAAATGGTATTGACAATTTATACATAATTTTTTTTTTAAATTAATTGATAAAAAATAACTCATTCAAAATTAATGTGTTAATATTTTAATTATATATTTTTTAATATTTTTTTAATTTAAAATCATAATATAACAAGTACGGATATTTATATGTACTCGTATCTGTCTCGTTAACGTACATATATACAAAATATCCATATCCATTATTCATGAATATTCATTTACAATATCCATTTTTAACTAGAGATGGTAAAATTGAGGTAGATATAAAATGTAAATGTAAGTGAAGTTAAGGCATAAGGTAGGAGAAATGAAAACATACCAGGAAGAGGAAAAGGAGAGGAAGCAGAGTAAGAAAATATCTCATTTTGAAGACTGAAATGAAAGGCTTAGTTTGTGGAAGTGTGAAGGACTTGCAAATATCCTTCCCTATTTATAGCCGGGTTCATACATAATATATTCATCGCTTACGTGTCTGTTCGCAGGTAGTGTTTGGAAAATCCTTACAATTTTTTATACATGTAAAATGGTTTTTAATAGAATTTATTTTTTATATTTTTAAAGAAAAAATAAATAAAAGGTAATATCGAATGAGTGTAAAAATTTATTTGGTGTCAAATTATTATTTTTCATAGTAATATTCACCGCCTTTTACAATGCCTAAGTTTTCAGTACTGGGATACTTTTATTTGCTATCGTAGTTTCTCTCCTTTTGCATTCGAATTCATTTATATATTTAAGAAACCAATTTATTTTTTATAAACAATTTTTTTTTTAAACTTTTATCAATATATGTTTCTTGACTTACTTAAATACAATACTTTGTTATTAAAAAAAATGATTGATTATGTCATCCACTAGGGTAAAAAATTATTATTATCGTTATTCTCTTTCTCAGTGAATGTAAATTTTGTCTTATTTTTATTTTCAGCTGAATATATTTGTATAATTTTTTTATGATTTTAAATATCAATTTAATATTATTTTTAAAAAATAAAAACACAATAAATAAAATATGATATTATTATTGTAATTATATAAATATCAAATAACAGTTATATAAAGATTCAATAATTATCCAAAAAATAAAAAGGAGTAAACATATTATATTATGAGAACTTAAGTCACAAATATAACCATGTTATAATTAAGACGAGTAAAATATCTACGTATGCAGTATCTTTGGATAAGATCAGTTATGGATAATAAGTGAATTAATATTTACTTATAAGATCAAACATAACATAATTTAATATTTACTCATATTATCTGCACTCACAAAATATTCATCACTCATAAAAATAAAAATTATATTTTATATATTTTTTTTATAATTTTACTTAAATTTTATTTTTAAAAATTATAAATTATTTTTTTTTTAAAAATCACATATATCCATTGATATTCGTGAAGTCTAAAAACTCAGCTAAAACTTTTTAAATGGATATCGAATCGAAGGTAATGATTGAATTTTTTATTGCAGGTTAGGTAATGATTAAATATTTTATATGATTTGTTATCATCCATAGTTACAGTGCACACAAACTCACCTTTTTTAATGGCAAAATCATAAACAAAAAGATTTTTCTTTTAGAATAAATAGGAACCAATTCGGTTTAAAATACAAAGTGTGGTCAAATTTTGAAAAAGATAAAATACATAAAAAATTAAAAAGGAAGGACAAGAAAATTTGAAAAACAAAGGATAAAAGAAAGAGAAAAAGAAACAGGCATGAGATAAATATTGTGAGGTGCGGGTTTCACGTTAAATGATGACAAAATGTTAATACTATTATTGCACTATAATTATAATATAAGTCAAAAGAGTTGGTATTGGTTATTGACCCCTAGACATATGTTGGGCCCTTCATTAATCACAATGGCCAACGTCTAAATTAGGGATGACAATTAGGATTTGTTCTGCGAGTTCGGTTTGTAGGTCCGCAGAAAAAACCGGAGCGGGTCAAGATAGTGAGCTTGTAGGTTCGCAGGGGACGGGCCTACATAGGCCCGTAGTCTGCATGGGCTAGTCCGCAGCCCGCGCGGGCTGGCCCGCAAGTCCGAATAAAATTAAAAAAAAAAACTTACAACTGTGTATATTAATTATTTCTTTTATGGACTCTTGCATTAACGTTTCAAATTCTTGTATAACTGGAAAAGACAAGTATTACGTAATTTTTAATGTGTTAAAATTTAAAGAATACATTGTGTATGTCATAGTATGAATATGATGAAAATGTTGAATTATCAATTTATCATCTAATTCCCCAAAGTTTTTACTTAATTTTGTGAACTTCTTAAAGTTTCCCAAATTTTAAACATTGAAAGTTTTTTCATAAAAAATAAAAAAAAAACGGGCCGGCTAGCAGGCCCGCGGACCAAGAAGTATGCGGGACAGACCAATGTTTTCAGCCCGCATAAAGTATGCGGGGCAGGGTGAATCAGCCCGCTTTTTGCGAACCTTATGCGGCCGGACCTAAACGGGCCAGACCAACCCGCATTGCCACTCCTAGTCTAAACCAAGATACCCATCCTCTCATATTATATGAGGCATAAAGACATATTTGAATATTTTTTGCATAAACATTTTTAAAAAAGAAAAAAGAAATAAAATGAGCTTTTTAATAATTTTACATAGGATTTATAATGAACTAAATTTAAAAAAATATTTTCTATTTACTTTATTTTTTAAGTAAATTACAAGTTAAAAAATTATATTTTTCTTCTTAAAGTGGTAATAACACATCAGGGCGAATAGCCTCTACTTTTTGAGTTGATACAGCCTGACTAATGCAACCTTTAACACTTTAATTACACATCCATGATTCGATATTAATTCTTCAGATTTATGAATTTATTACTCACTAAAACGATAAATGTAAATAAAATAATAACAAAATACAGCTTCATTTTTTGTATGGAAAATGCTAACAAGTAGTGTCGGGACACCGAATAAAGAATAATTAACGTCTATTGATTCCATCAATCTTATATTAAAAACTGAAATATTTAATTATAATAATTAAACGATATAAATGTATTTAACATATTTTATAAAAATAAAAATATTTTTTGAAATTTGTAAACAATAATAAACATTTTAGATTGCTAAAGTCTTTACTAAAAGAATAAGAAAAAATACTTCTTAAACATATCGTTAGTTTTATGTATTTATAATTAAAAATTTTAAATATTAAAATATTGTATGATTTTTTAACAATAAGATATTTTATTAAGTTAAAAGAAATATTGTAAAAGGATATTAAAAAGTCAGAGAAATACATTTTTATTTAACCTTTTTTTTATACTTTTTAAATATTTAACCTTATTTATTTTTTAAATTTAAACTTCTTTATATTTAATTATATTTTAATTTTTAACGACATATCATTTTTATTATCTAATTATTTTTTAACTTTGATGAACATAAAATAAAATATTAAATGTAATTCTACAACTATGAACATTTTTATCTTCATATGAAATAAAATTATATTAATAGTTATTATATCATATTTCATTTAAAATCACACTTAATTATATATTTTTATAAAATTTAATTATATTAATCGGTATTCCTAGACACTAATCAGCAAGGTTTATTTTATTCATAAAAATTGAGAACTCGAACAATTGTTTAACTAACTTAACTAAATTCCTTAATAATTACATAGTATTCCGAGGAACCGAACCTACATTCCTAGTTGTTTAACATACAAACATACTAAAATAATTTATTTATTATGTTTATTGATTTCTACGAAAAAAACATAAACGGCAGTTGAAAAGGAAGAGATAAGATCTAATCATTATCGTCATATTATAAAATATTTAAGCTGCCATATATGATGTTATTCAATTTATGGTAAAATAAAATAATTGAGTACTATCAGATAGAACAAACACACACTCGAATACAAGATTCGCTGAAAAAGATGCAATCAAAGTGGACCTTCGTATAATTAAAGTACAAACATAATACGAGGATAGCGTGGATTGCGTGACATTAATTTTTAAATATTAACAATTTTATATGCAAGGAGTATAATGCATTTATAATGGTTGGATTGAATATATACAAATTTGAATAAATACTTTAGAAGGCAATGGTTCAAAATAAACTTCTAAAATATATACAAAAATATAAATTTATAGTACATAATATTTAGTTAATCATTCAAATATATTACATTAAAAAAATTCAGAATACCTTAAAACATAAATATCTAATTCTTTTACACGTCTTTATTTTATTTTATAATAAAAAATAATAATATCTACCCTCATATAAATATTATTTTAAAATTTATTTATAATATTAACTACCCCCATTTAAAACACAATCATAGAACCAATCAATAATACAAATAACATACTATATAAATGAACTGAAATCAATCACACGTATAAAACAATTAATCATTTAATCAATGATCTAACTTATTAAATCAATTCAATAATATTCATAACAATATTGATTATTCTTGGAAAATGAATTTGAACCCCTGTGTATTAGAGTTCATACCTTTTACTAATTTTTTTTGGACGTTGTACTGTGTTGACTTTTAAAAATATATTTTGTTAATATTTTAAATATTTTTTTAATATATTTTAAAATATTAAAATCAGTGATAATCATCATATTATAAAAACATATCAGAGAAACAAAATAAAAAATCTAACAAAGAATCCAAATTTTACCATATTAGATTTCTCAGTATAACTTTAATCTTAACTAAAGTTCACATGTTGATATAGCTCTTAATCTGTGATACGAATATTACATTTATTAATATTAAATAGATTACACATTTCTAATAAATTTTAATGTTTTTAATTAAGTTTATGTTACATTTTTTTATTAAATATTTAAATTTATATTTTTTAATAGAATTTCTGACATTTAATTTTTTTACCAACTGAACGATGTAATTGTTATATTATATCGTCATCTAATTTAATTATTTTTTCATATTAAAAACTATAATATTTTAAAATTAATGATAATGATATTACGGTTAGTGAAAAATTAAAAATATTGACCAATCACGGACTGACCATTTAGTGAATCTATCCACTCCGATTCACTTATTAATGAATAAAAAAAAAAGTTTAAACCAGGCCTGACCCAAAAGGGGTTGGTAGTTAAACAAGTTGACTTACTGACTTACTTAATTAAAAAAAATGTATAATTTTTTTTTCTTCAGTCTCAAAAAACCTAAATTATAATTTTGATTAAAATCTAAATAAACTTTAATGCAATCCAAAAAGATGTTAAACTCCAAATATAAACTAAAACCATAAAAAAAAAATTAAATTATCAATGTGTTGGCTAAAAAAACAACCTAACCCAAACCGAATTCAAAGCCCAACATAATTAAAAACACTTGTGTAATTCTTTATCTACAAGTTGATTTGCGGTTGCCCATTAATTAAAAACTACTTATAAAAATCTCTTGATCGAAGTCATCGGATAACTAGATAACTGATCTCACTATCTAAGTCCCTATTAATTATAATATTTATACTATGTTTGTATATGTGAAGGGCCTATTGGCCAATTTTATTTTATTTTTCTTCATTTTTGTTATTTTGTTTTCTGACTTCTTCTTGCATCATTCTTCTCTAATTTCTCTTTTCATTTCTAAAACCCATTTATCACACTACAAAAAAAATTCTCAATTAGAAACTAATTTTAGTAACAAAAAATAGTTAATCACTATAGTACTCAATTTAGATATCAATTTACCAAATTAAAAATTATTGGTTACTAAAATGACCACTATTATAAATAAAAAGTTATAATTGGTTACTGAATTGATGACTAATTAATTAGAGACCAATTTAGAAACTAAGTCATTTTGGTAGCCGAAACCTAGGTATAATTTGTAGTGACTAATTTTCTTTGGCAGCTAAAACTATAATAACTACTTTTAAAGACCAATTTAGTGATCAATTATAATTTTTTATCCATAATAGTAACTATTTTAGTAACTAATAATTTTTAGTTTTGTAAATTAGTATCTAAATTGGTTACTATAGTTACTAATCATTATTGATTACTAAAATTGATCACTATTTATAAATTTTCTTGTAGTGTCATCTTTTTTCATAACCAGATTCTACTAATTAAAAACTAGTTAAACATAAAACATTTTTATTTGATCAAATTTCAATCTGGACTAAATTTATTTTTAATTTAATATATTTGTTAATTGAGATTTGTCATTCTCTAAATCAATTATCTTGTTGAAGAGTATTTTGAGTGTTTTTTTTTCTTCAATTGTATTTCCTTATATTCTTAGATTTTTTTAGTTTTCTTACTATATTTCCTTTAATTTCAAGAAAGGATAGAAGGTAGAAGAATGATTGAAGAAAAAAAAATGAAAGATATTTGTAATAGAGGCAAGGACAATGGACCAATACAAAATATATACCAACACATAATATGCCAAAATCTCTCCATCTCTAAAGTTATTGATTATGTTAATTATTTGGTCCCTGGGTCATAATGTACCTTTATTTGTCGACACAAAAATCTGCCATGATTTTCTTTATTCAAAAGATCCACCAACAACTTGTCGCTTAGTCATTTAAATACAGAACAGCTAAATATATGGTTTAGTTTAATTGGATTATACCAAAAGTGGTGCATTATATACAACTACTACATTGTTCGAATCTGTTGTCGACTTATTTTTGTTGCATCCTAGTTTGGTCCACCCGCGACCCCACGTTTTCATCAAGTAAAATCTTTATACTAAAAGTCGACGTGCATTATCAATCGGTTTGAAAATAATTTCTTAGTTATTATTAGGACCTTGAATCGAACCAATATTTGAACACATTTTAACCCACAAGTCTATTATACTATGCATGCTCAAGACAAAGTAAACTCGTAATTTGGAAAGGATTGAATAATATACACAAGCCGAAATGTACAAGTGCATGAATTTCATGTCTTGGTTTCTCTTTATTCATCTACTAGTAACCCTGGTACACTAAAAGTCTAATTTTTCTTGGTTACTTTTCTTCAAACAGTTTGCAAGCATGATTTTTTTCTTTGCTCTTTCCCAATCTCTTTGTTGCAGTGTTCCTATGGATGCAGAGGCAGAGAAATCTCAGAAGTTATCTCAGAAGTTGCAGTTGAAGAGGGTCATCATCATAACCATATGGATCCTTCAGTAATGGTGTTCTTCACTCTGAAAGATTTAAGGGTTGGGAAGAGAATGGCCATTCATTTTCCAAAGAGAGATCCAGCTAAGTCACCGAAGTTTTGGCCAAAAGAAGAAGCTGATTCAGTCCCTTTCTCGTCCAACCAGCTGCCACACCTTCTCAAACTCTTCTCTTTCTCTCCACACTCTTCTCAAGCCACGGCCATGGAGAACACGCTAAGGGAGTGTGAGAGCAAACCCATCAAAGGAGAGGTAAAGTTCTGCGCCACCTCCTTAGAATCCATGCTTGAATTCACACAGAGCATTCTCGGGGTGACATCAGAACTCCAAGCTTTTTCCACCTTGCACCAGACCACGTCAAGTGTGACTTTCCAAAACTACACTATCCAAGAAACCATCATGGAAATCCCAGCTCCAAAAATGGTGGCTTGTCACACCATGCCGTACCCTTATGCTGTTTTTTACTGCCATAGCCAAGAAAGTGCGAATAGGGTATATAGGGTCTCACTGGTTGGCGAAAATGGCGATAGAGTGGAAGCCATGGCTGTTTGTCACTTAGATACCTCACAGTGGGTACCTACTCATGTTTCATTTCAGGTGCTTCGGATCACTCCTGGAACCTCTCCCGTGTGCCATTTCTTCCCTGCGGATCATCTCATTTGGGTCCCTAAACCACAAGCTCACGGTTCTTCAAGCATATGATATATACTAGTATTTTTACATGCTTATGAACCCAATAATGCTGGAGAAAAAAAAAATGCAAGAGCTTAATCATGTACTATATATGAATATGCAAGGGTTTCTGCATCCTAATTTCATCATAATTATGAATCCTAACCTATATAAATATGCAAGGTATATGTGTAATAAAGAAAGAAAAAGAGAAAATTTGGATTAGTCATGAATAATAAAGATATTTTAGAAATCAATTGAATGTAACTAATTAATTATTTATTTATTTCAAGTGAAATAATTGTAGTGTGTATTATTTGTACTAATTAGTGATGGAAGAAATTAATATAAGATAGAAAAATATAGTATATTCAAATATGAGTTCAAAAGTATCGTGTATATGAATCAACTCAAGATCCATCTGATTGGAAGTGCGTCTCTGGAAAAATATTGTTCTTTTTCTGGTGGGTTATTCGATAACATATCTCACAAGTGTGTTTTATGTCGTTTTATAAAATTAATTCACGATGAATCGTTCACTGAACAATCTAAATCATCACGGACGAAGAGTTCAAGAAATCAAAATTATGTATTATTCATAAAATTAATAACTATGTATTTGAGAATAACAAATAATTTAATTTATTAATTAATATTAATCTATAATTATAACAAAATAGACAATAATAATTTTATATAAATTATATAAATACAACAATTATTTAATATGAAAATAAACTAAGATTATGATCTGACTATCAGGAGTTTTTTATTTTTTTTTAAAACAAATTATAAACAAGGATCACAACAATTCAGAAGTAGAGCCATGGTTTGAAATAAAACTGAATGGGCATGGAACTAACTAGAGCCCAACACTCATCAAAACCCAGGGCATAATTAATTGGGCCTCTCTTTTCTGCACCGCATAATTTCTTTGCGCGTCCCCAATTTTGAAAATGATAACTCCCCCACACTCTGACTTCTGGATTTTTAAAATTTTCTGAAACAAGCTTTTTAAAATTTATAGAATGAAATTTTCGAAATAAAATTCCTGGAGCAGAATTTTCGGAATGCATGAAATGCATTTCAAAACATTTTTTTTGGAATTTCCAAAATGCATATAACACTTTCTGGAAAAACTTTACACAACATATGAAATTAATTTCAGAATGAATTTTTTGGAATTATTAATTTTTTCGCCTATTTCTCTTATGCGTTTCCCTTTCTTTTCTTCCTCTACAGCAGAGACAGACAGTGGTGTGACAAAAACAGTGATTCTGAGAGTGCATTATGTGGAGGTGCAATTAATAACGATATGGTGCATCAAGAAAAAATCACAAATTGGAATCGGCGAAAACAAATACCTTACTCAGGGTTTGAATAAAGACGATGAACTTGGACGATGTACGCCTGTTTCATGGGTAAAGTTAAGATTTTTCTTGTAATTTTTATAAAAAAATTTGTAATTTTTTTTTGTTTTTTTTTTTTAATTTTTTATCGATAGATACAGAAAAAACTCAATCGACCTTCAACAAATGGGTACCTGTACCCGAAACCGACACAAGTGGATAGACAGAGAATACCTAAGGACGCGAGATAACTCTCTCTAAGAAACTCGACAAAATAGCTCCATAACTTCGGGAGAAAGGGTGTCTCCTCACAAAGGGAGTCGCAATGACCAGACCCGGACGACTGTTTACAAAAAAACACACGTTTTTGCAAAGTCGTAAGTAATTATTTCTTATAAAATTATAAAATTTATAACTATTTCACAAAATTTGGTGTAAAAAGTATTTTATATAAAATATTTTGCAAAAAAATTGACAACAATTTTCTGTAAATTTTTTTTATAACAAAATTTATAAGTATTTTTTATAAAAAAAATTCAAAATAAAATTGACAAGAAAATATAATTTTTTTTAGTAATACTGGTATCAAAATAATTTAGTTTTTTTTTTTTTAATAGATGATGTAGAGTTCCTTGTCACACTTGTAGAGTAATAGAAAATATCCCTACCTATAAATTTACGTTTATATAGTCAACAATTTTAGTTTTACTGCAGAGAGAAGGAATAATATCCCATATTTAATAAACGTGACGTTTGAATAGATTTAACAATGTTTAATTAGAACGAAGGCCAAAGCTGCACGTAAGAGTTTATGTGATATAAGAATTACTAAACTGAAGAAGAAGTATTTTATTGAAGCAAAAGTCTTGCATGGAATAAAGATTAAGTCGAAAAGCAATTTAGGAAAACCATCTTTTCTTAGCCACCAAGTCGCCTTTAAACAGTGTACAGAATATGTACCTCTTGTTTTCAAGTCTTCATCATTCTTCTTTTTCAACTAAAATAACTCATTCAGATTTCATTCTACACGCACCATTCTGATAAACATAACCAATATGGAAAATAATTATCATATTACTATTATAATATAATTTCTCTTTAGCTAAAACACTGTCATATGTGTATCATATATGCGACTTTTATTCAAATTTGACTATAATTATATTTTATACTAAATCTCGTAAGAGATTAACCACACGTGTGTTTGTGTTTGTGTTTCAATAGAAAAATCTCAAACAAATATAGAAATGAATACATGATCGATTCATTAAAAGTTTAGAGCATCCATATGTATTAACCGTGGGATTTAGAAGGAAAAAAGAAACACGATTAATTTAATCTCCGAGATCCAACAATATCTGGAGAGGGAAAGTTGCTTAAGAGATTATCATGAAGAGAAAACTAAAAATTCTGCAAGAACAAAAAAATAAATAAAAGCAAGATGCTGCAAATTAATTAAAATTAAAAGAAGGATTACTGCTAGATAAGCACCAGGATTAAATCTATACTAAAGGGTTCAAACTTTTAGTACAAATTTTGAAACAGTAATTTATTATTAGCTGCTAAATATCTATCCCTCACATTTCTTATGGGAGCTTCAATCTTGATTCTTCTGCGTCTGTTTCATGGAGACAACATGGGTGTGATACAATATGACATTAGGCTTAACATCGAAGTCTCTGATGAAACGATCCTTCCCTGTTTCTGATACCTGGGAATCCTCGATAAGGTCTTTAATTGCTTCTGGCATAGGTTGCTCCTTCATCGTCTCCTTCCAATACCCGTCTAGGTCTTTTCTTGCGCTGCTCAAACTCCCAACCTATTCACAAAAACGCACTTTTCTATGAGTTTCAGTGGAGACAAAACTTTAAGGTAAACCGAAGATTCAAAGCTTTTTGGATTTGACAAAAGTAGAAATAAAAGTATGAAGACAGGTGAAAGAGCAACAGAGTTTTTGTGAAGAGGTACCAGGAGAAGAGAGAAAACTACGAACACAGCAACATTGGACTTCATGTTTACGCTATTCTCTGCAGAGTTGTCAGCCTCTCTGGATATTTCTTTAAGCCACAACTCACCCACGATCCACGTTTATATATGTCACCACACCGGTTGAAAAATAAATAAAATCAACTATATAATAAATTAAGAAGTTTTACTCAATTTTAGAATTAGTTTCTCTCAAAAAATTTAAACTAATTTAATTTTTTATGTTTAAAAATACGTAAATTTAATCATTTAAACCAAAATTTTTAAGTTTATTTGACGTTTCAAACATATTTCTGGACTAATATGGAAACGAACATGTATTAAATGAGGTAAACAAATTAAAATAATATAATGAAATATGTTTAAAACGTCAAATAAATTTAATAAAATTTGGTTAAAATGACTAAATTTGCGAATTTACAAAGTTGAAAGACTAAATTGGTTCAAAGTTTTCAAGAGAAACTAATTCTAATTTTTACTAAAAGTTGAATGACCAAAAACATATTTAACCCATAAGTTAAAAGATTATTGTTGTTAGGTTCACTACAAACTCAAATATTATCATGAAACAAATTTGAAACATCCTATAAACTTAATAAAATTTGGTTAGAAGAATTAAACCCACATATTCTTAAAAGTTAGAATACTAAATTAGGCCAAAATTTCAAGAAAGATCCAATTTCAATTGTCACGAAAAATTAAAGGACCAAAAACATATTTAACTTTGTTATTTTTATCATAAATGTTTAGAATTGTATTTTAAATCTAACTTAATTCTCAAAAGTTTGTTTGTAAAAAGATATTTGTACCAACTTATATATTATAAACTTATCTTATTTTTAATTGACGTGGGATTTTCAACACATCACTTCATATCGAAATATATACATTTCGTGCATGAAATTATACATTAAAAAATAATCCCATAATAATTAAACAATGGCTAGAACAATATACTTAACAAATAACAAATTCCTCAATAACATATGATATAATAAATCATTACAGATCTAAATCAAATAGAATTTGATTCATAATTACGATATCAAATTATTAAATAAACTTAAATCTAATTTAATCATTCAAAATAAATTTATAAAATAAAATTTACATTAACTGATATTAAATCTGAAAATAATATTACAACTATAAATAATATTATATTCTAAACATATAATAAAAAATCCATCCCTCTCAATTTATACGTATAGAAAACATTTCATAAAAGGAATATTATAGTTCTTAAATAAACGTTAGTATTTAAAGAAACTTCCACATCATTCTTTTCTTCTTTACCGACATCATTTGTTACATTACATTTATTATTTTATATTCTTTAATTATATATACATAAAACAGAGGGTAGGTTTATTATTTTCCTGAGTTAAATTATTAATTAAAAGGTGGAGAGAAGAAAAAGTGGCTAGGCCTCATAAAGACCCACATTCGATCTCCACTGTTCACGTACACACCAGACTATAGAAAAAAATTTTGACTGAATGAAGAAACCAGAAGTCTAACTTATACTAATTTCTAAATTTTCAAAATTTAAAAATGTTAAACAAATTTTTAAATTTAATTATTTATCATCGTTGTAGTTCTCACATATATATCGTATAGGGTGTCTATGTATGTCCCACTAATTATGTATAGTAGGGAAGCGTAGAAGAGATGTACCCAGACACATACACAGCAGGAGAGGATCTTGTTCAAATTAAGGCACATTTATCAAAGGAGAATAGGAAGAAAAGATCCAGCTTGGTGTGGATGGATGCGTACATTCCAGCCCAGTGTCTAGGTACATCTCGGAATGTGCGTTCCATGGCCCAACAAGACAGCAGACACATCTTGGCCTAAATGGCCGAGTACATCCCAGCTTAAGGGGTCGGGTACATCCTGGACTAACGGTGCAAAGGGGAAGATTTTTCAAATGGTGGAAGAGATAACATACAGGCCCAAGAACTCAAAGGCTCAACATCAATTTGAATTGGAAATGTTACCGTTGTATTAAGGTCTGGATCAACATTCATTAGATTTCTTAGTGTTTAATGAAAGAAGAAAACTGCCCGGTACATAATAAAGTCGGGAGTGATGCAGGTAGGAATGACAACGGGTCGGGTCAGGCACGAATAATGCTTACCCGCAACCCGACCCGCCACCCGCCCATTTACCCGTCGAGTATCCGTTTGAAAAATACCAGCAGATATTTTTAAAACCTGCGGGTACCCATGGATACCCGATACCCGCAAATATTTAAAAACAAATATATTTTATAATTTTTTTAATATAAAGTTATAAAAATAAAATATAAATTAAATTAAATTTTAATTATAATTAAATTTGACATAATAAAATATATTGTTAATTTTAATTTTAATTTAATTTAACTTAATAAAATATAAATTAATTTTTTAATTTTAATTTTTTGCGGGTAACGAGTACCCACGGGTACGGATAGTATGATACCCGTACCCGACCCGTTTATGAGCGGGTATTAAATATTTGCGGGTACTAACTATCTGCCGTAGATATTCGCGGGCACGAGTATTTTTGTCATCCCTAAATGCAGGTAATATAAGAGATGATTCAATCACTAACATGGGTATCTAATCTTGAACTCATATAATGCATAAAAAATATCGGATTATTTTTTACTTAAACATCAGAGTGCTTGCAGGTATCCCACTCCCGACGGTGGATCAGAGTCAATGATAAGGAGAGAAGGAAAAGAGAAAAAAGACTAAAGGCTCTTAACATCGCTTAGTTCCAAGCATACAAGAATATATATATTTGTTAATATCATCACTTTATATTGAAGTATTTATATTGAAGTAATGATTTATATGATTTTCTTATTTGGTTGGCAGTGTTGTACAAACTTGAATGATGTTTTAATGCATATACGAGAGTGGAAATTTCAACTGAAGAAAAGTACTGAGCATCTAGATGGAATAGAAATAGAAAAGAAAAATATAAAAAAGTCCAGGTCTAAAAAAATTTGAGAGAAATTAAATAAATAAATAAAAAGGTAAATACACACTTATACATCTAACAAATATTATATACGAAAAAAAGAAGAAGAAAAAATAAGTTTATAATTATATATTTAAGGTGATAATGTAAAATCATTAATAAAACTTGATTTTTTTGTCTTATTATAATACATTGTATTAAAATTTAATTTGGTACGTAATATTATCATCGTGGTTAGTTTCGGCACGTTCGAAACCTTTTCTATTAAATTGTTTGTCCAAAGTTTGCAATGATAACGTCAACTTATTTTTGTTAAAACATGCCTTAATCTAACTAACTAATGTAAAATATTAATTCCCGTTTTCAAAATTTAGAATAGAAGGCAAAAGATAGAACTTTCTTTTTCAAACATTACGCAAGTAAAATTATTATTTTTAATTATGATTTTTAATTCAATGTTGTACTTGTCATAAAATTGTGCATAAAAAGTCTCTTACGCCCTTACACAACATGATATTTTATAGTATATTTAGTAAAATATCAGTTATTGTCAGAATTATCCAATGAACAAGAGACACATGAATCAACCGGTCACACGTGTTTGCAAAAAGTCATAACATTTTGTTAATATATATATATATATATATATATATATATATATATATATATTATTTTCTAGTGCAAGCACACAGTGTAAAGCAATCAGTTGGTATTTTTTATTTTTTATTCATAAATGTAGTGAAAATGGGTGGCACCCCAATGGATATTTTCTATAAGGGTTGTGAGCTATAAACAACAACATGAAAAAGATTTGAATCCACTCAAGGAAAGCGTTTTTTTATTTATTTAAATTATCTATAAGATTTTTAGTGAATATGTATAGAAAATATATCAATATACTTTGAATATATCATCAAAATTAACATATATTAATATATTTTAAAAGTTATAATAGAAGAACAACACTAAAAGTTTTATTGAAAATCTAAATTCTTTATTTCGGTAGTTATAACTTGAATTAGCTTTAGAGAGAAAAATAATTTTGAAAAATAACATGTTTTTCACCATTTTTTCTAAAGTGAAAAACGAATCATGCGAAATTCAATAAAAAAGTGAAATTTTTGTTTATTGTTGAATAAAAAGTTTTTTTTGTTAAGAATAGATTTTAAATCTAAATTAATCTTATAAAATTGACTTACAAAAGTAACACTTGTATTCATTCATATATTATATATTGTGAAACCATTTATTTATAGTATAAAATGATCTTATATTTAGTTGATGTGAAACTTTCAATATACTTTGTATAAGTTGAGATATGTATATCTTAAATGTGAGATAGATATTAATGGATAATTTGATAGTATCTAATAATTAATAAACATAGATTTAATAAACAACAAATTTTACTAAAACCGTAAAGTAAAGTTTATACTTATTTATATATTATGAATCGACCTTATTCTTATTTAAAAAAAAAAATTATAGTTATTTTATTTGAGATGTCACTTTCAGGGCACCCTTTGTGTTGAAGAAAGTAAAGGAAAAATGGTGGAATTATTTGGAAAGTCAAGTTGAAACGTGCATAGTAAGAAAAAGAAAGGGATAAAAGTGTAGTTGCAGCACTTAGTTTTGTTCCCTTGCACATGTTCATGCACGGCATACCTATTTGGCATATATGCGTGTCTTCTACTTCTTTTTTCACAAAGTCAACTATATTTCTGCATCACTTGGCCTACTTCTTCTAATTATTTTCTTCTTTCAAAAAGGGGTTTCCATCACTTTACATTATCAATTCATTCTATTAAATAACACACAAAATGCCACACTTCTTTACTTCACCACATAAATTAAATCAAATTTCATATACATCTTGCAAACAACCCCTCCAAGTTAGCCCTGCATTATTCAACTTGTTCTCTTTAAATAAATAAGTGATGTTGAAGTCATTTAAGGAAAAAAAAAAATACTCCATTCAATGTCATATTTTTTTCGCATTATATCTATAATTATATATAAAGAAGATTCTCTTTTTTATATCCACATTTCACAATTTTAACTTTACATATATAAAGAGGATTTCCTCTTTTGTGTCCACATTTCATAATTTCAATTGTACCCTTTACAATGTAATTATTTGTTAAATTTTTAAAAATTAATGGTTACTTTTACAAGTTTTTATAAAACTATTTACTTATCTCATTCTTCTTTTTTCTCTTATTCATCAACAGTTATTTTCTCATATTTATTCCATACATTTCACTTTATTTTTGTAAATATAATTTTATTTTGTTTATTAACTTAATAACATTATAAGATCATCAAATACTAACATAATATCATATATATTCAAAAAATGCATACATATATACATACATGATAATACATGTTTAAGCTAGTTAACATAAAAGTAGTAAAAGAAGTATTTTCATAAAAGTTGTCAAATAAAAATGTGATTCGTTAAAAGTGGATTAAAACTTTTTAGCGATGTTTCTTTAATGTGATTTTAAAATATACTATTTTAATATAATTCTTTATCAAAATTGATAATTGATATACTAAAATTAATATATTTTGAAGAAATGAAAAAAAAAAATAGGGGCTAACTTAAAAATGTAGATGCTTTTTGTCAAACATTGATATAGTAGAAGAAAGAAAGGTTGGATATAGTATACCTTTTCCCATTTTCCACATGTTACTTTTTTTTCTTCTTTTTTTCCTTTTTGGCTCTGCAGCATTTCCTTGATTTAACATGTGTGTGGGGCAAAACCAGAGCCACAAATTAGTTTGGGTGAAGACCAAAATCTTGTGCTGATGGCGTGAGTGAATTTGATACGATAAGGTCAAAAGGACTTTAAAAAAGGTTTCGGAAGAAATGAGAATGGTTCACACTTCCGTTGAAAAGGCATATATATTTCCTTTTTGTGTCCAATGTTTGGTGGTGTTACTGTCTATTAACATAGTCTAAATCTTTAATCGAATAAAAATAGAAAAGTTGAACATTATAAAATTGTTATTTTAAAATTTTGAACGAAGAGTGACGTCAATTTTTTATATATAAATTGAACTCATATTTTATTGATATCGTATTTTTTCATCAATTTCTCTCGAAAGATTCAACGTACGAATGTTTGATAGGGTGAATATTTGCAAAGAGATATTTGATGATAATGGTGTGGTTATTATTTATAAGTGGATGATGCGAGGGAATGTGCATGGGGTTCCACTTGAATTGGTTAGCAACAGCTTTTGAGTTGCATTTGAATTAGAGCCATTAAGAAAGGTTGAGTGGGAGAGAAAGGTGGCGCAAAAACAACAGTTTCGTCAACGTTCTTTGTTTCCCACTATACATCACACTCTCAATAGTCAAAACAATTGATTGTGACATTCCATCAATATTCCAACAAAACTCAAAGGAGAGAATGGGATTGGATCCCATTATACTTTCATTTAGTCAAAAGTTGCAATTTTACTTTAGCTTTCTAAAACAATTCTACTTTTAGCACCTAATTTTTAAAAACAAATTAAGTTACACACCACATCATGTTTGCAAAGAAAGGTGAATGTTAAAGGAGAAAGATTTTGCATTACCATGATGCTCAATGCATTCTCTTCTAACACACCTAATTCTTGTAACTATTTTAGGTTTATAAACTTCATTTTTAATATCAAATTGTACTCCAATGTCGGGTATTATCGGTACAAGAACTCTCTTTGCATCATGTTTTAATTTATATAATATTTATAACATCACTAAATCATATATATTAGTTACGTGCTTAATACTTAGAATCTAGCATAAGTCAATTCTTTTAATCCAATAATTTATAAACCAATTTAGATAGTAATTTACATAACAAAAATTCTTAATTATTAAAATAATCATGGTTATGAAAAAATATAATTAATTTCTAAATTGGTTTACTAAAATTTAGCTACAAAAGGAATTATATTATAAATTAGTCACTAAACATTACCTACTAAAGTTTTAGTTACTAAAGAAATTAATTTCTAAATTAGTCTCTAATTAATTAGTAACCAATTACAATTTTTTATTCATAATAGTGACTATTTTAGTAACCTTTATTTTATAAATTAGTCACTATAGAAATTAATACTTTTTTGTTACTAAAATTGATTATTATTTAAGAGTTTTATTGTAATGATGTCTTTCGTTCTCATTTTTGTTGGTAAATCTCAAATAGGTCATTTTATTTTGATGCATTTCAATTCGGTCTTTATTCATAAAATTTTGACATAATCAAGTCTTTTTCGTTAATATTCTATTAATAATGTTAAAGATGTGTCACGTGTTAATTAGTTTTTTTTTAATTATCTTTTAAAACATAAAAAATTGTCACTTATCAAGGTTACATAATGTCATGTGATAGTAACACTGTAATGTGGTAGGACAATGACACATGTAATTGTTACAAAAAGTGTCATTGTGTTAGTTTAAATTTAATCTTAAATTTATTATTTTGATTCAACTGAATCTCAATTTTTTTTTAAATAAAATAATTTTATTTCTCTCCAATTTAAGATCAAATTTAATTTTTATATAAATGTTATACTAATTTTTTTATTAAAATTTATAATTTTATAAAAAAGAAATTTATATTTTATATTTATTTTATTTTAAATTATTTTAAATTTGTTAATAAAAGATGATATTTTAACATTAAATCCATTACAATTTGATTTAATTTCAATTTTAATTTATTTTAAAAATAATTTAGTTCTAAGTCAAAGTTAATTTGACCGATGTTCTTGCCTATACATATCTACTTGATGATTAACATTCGACATCTACAAATAGTGATAAATATTAATCTTCAACATAACATTTAAAAGTGTTACAAATCAAAAAGAAAAAATAAAATATCAACTCCTGAAAAAATAATTTGACAGAATATTTTGAATTTTGTAGAAATAGAGTAAATAGATAAAGTTGCAGAGTTGTCACGCTCTATCTTTGGATTTTGTGAGACTATTTATTAGCAATTGAAGCACTGCATACACAACAGCCAAACAAAACGCATGCAAATACATATTTTCAGATTCTATCTCTTTATCACGTTACAGTTGTATAAATTAAATAACATAAAAATGAAAACAAAAAGAAAAAGAAAAGTCAACTTTGGGAAAATAAAACACAGTAAACCGATAATCGTGCACATGTATTATCAGATTCAACCTTTGGATTTTGTGACTGTATTTACCACACAACACCCAAACAAATCGCATGCAAATTTATATTATCAGAGTCAAACTTTGAATTTTGTGACAGTATTTATTATCACACCGCGAAACAAATTTCATTTGTGACGGTAATTATCACACAACAGTTGCAGCATACACACAGCCAAACAAATTGCATGCAAATTTTTATTATCTGAGTCAATCTTTGGATTTTGTGACAGTATTTATCATACAACAACCAAACAAATCGCATGCAAATTTATATCATCAGAGTCAATCTTTGGATTTTGTGACAAATCGCATGCAAATTTATATCATCAGAGTCAATCTTTGGATTTTGTGACAGTATTTATCACACAACAATCGAACAAATCACATGCAAATTTACATTATCAGAGTCCATCTTTGGATTTTGTGACAGTATTTATCATACAACAACCAAACAAATCGCATGCAAATTTACATTATCAGAGTCAATCTTTGGATTTTGTGACAGTATTTATCACACAACCATTGCAGCATACACACAACCAAGCAAATCGCATGCAAATTTGTATTATCAGCGTCAATCTTTGGATTTTGTAACAGTATTTATCACACAGCCAAACAAATTGCATGCAAATTCATATTATCAGACTCTTCCTTAGAATGTGTGCCGTTGTATTTATTTATCACTGCCACACTCTTATTTACTCATTAATTATTCATCATGTTATAAAATAAAACGAGAATAATAGATAATAAAGAATGAAAGAAATAATAGAAAATGAAAAAATAGAGATTAACTTTTTCGTATATTTTATTAGTGATAAGAAGAATCTTATTTATAGATACAACATGTGATCAGAAAGGATATAAATGAAATAGTTAATACAAAATACTACATAAATAATCTTATATCATTAACCATATAAGTAATTATATCAAATTAATGGACCATCATTAATTCATAATACATTATTAATTATTATTTGAACTTTTAATATTAATCACCAGTGTTATCAAATACGTACTTTTTTGTGGACGTAAAAATCGACTATTTAAACATGTATTTTGAATAATAAAAGTATAATTGGGGTTCCCTAACTATTTTTAATTTGCATGACTAGTCATTACAACATACACATTTGATTAATTTTATAATTTTAAATAATTATTTTATCTAAATAAATTTGTTATTTGATATTTTTTTATACTTATATAATTATAATTTATTTTTTGATATTTAATGTTAGAGAAATAAATATGTATTCTTTTAAGATTAAATACTTGATAATATTACCTCAAATTTGTTATAATTTTTATTTTTTGGAAAAAATTATTTAACTTATATTTGGAATGGTTGAGAGACACATTTACGGGTATAAATATACCAGTTTCTTGATGAAAATGAATATGAAACAAACAATTTATACGTATTGAATATGTAGATGGGCAAAATACTAATTTATTCTCTTTTTGTTTGTTTGTTTTATGAGGGTTAGGACATCTTATAATCTTTATTTAATTTTTTTTTTATGATAAAGAAAATTATCTCATAAGTAATATCTTTTAATTATATTGTTCGGTTTGGAATATTCAATGTCTTTATTAATGTGTAATACCTTAAATATACAATTAATCGTTTTTCATAAAGTCTTTTTTTAAGCAATGTTTCTTCCTTCAAACACTTAAGAAATTTAAACTCGATTTCACTCCAACAAACGAATTTTAGTTCCTTATAGTTTAGAATATGTTCGATGTTGAAAAAAAAATGACTTTCAACATATTGATATTGAAAGTTATTGGTTCTAACAGTAACCACTCTATAATCTAGAAATTTGAAAAAGACTTTAATTTGAGTTAATTAAGGTGGCGATTCTCAAATGTAGATCTAAGAGAAACATTTTTAACCAAATCCCTTAGTGTGATTGGTTATTACTGGTGTTTCAAGTTCACGCAAGCAACTCCAGAAGATTTTAAAGTGATAACAAATATGGAGTTTGGTCAAACAATAAACATATAATAAGACTTGAAATGTAGAACCAACGTGATTTTTTACACGAGTCAAGATAAACGTGGCTAGAACTCAAAACACAAAGATATAATTGAATTAAAACGAAGAACAAGTAAGAGAAAATAATATTATCATATTTTGTATCCATTTGCCTCCTTTTCATTTCACTTTAGTTCCCGTAAAGAAAAATAATGTTTGACAAAAAAGTAAAATTAAAATAAATATGACTAAAAGTAATTATATATATATATATATATATATATATATATATATATATATATAAAGTAATAATACTATGAGCAGTGACAGATGTAAGACCAGGAATGATAATGGGTCAGATCGGGTACGAATAGTACCAACTTACTATCCGATCTGTAAAAAAAAAAATCACTCGCTGAATATCCACTTAAAAAATATTTGTGAATTTTTTTAAAAGCTGCATGTATTTGTAGATACTTGCATACCCACAAATATTTAAAAATGATGTATACTTTATAAATTTTTTAAATAAAATTCAAGTAAGCTTATAAAAAATATTAAATATAATATAAATTAAATTTTAATTTTAATTTTAATTAAACTTAACTTAATAAAATATAAATTAAATTTAACTAAATAAATATAAATTAAATTTTATTTTTATTTTATTTTATTTTTTGTAAGGGATACCTATAGGGTACATATAGTGTGATACCCGCACACAACCTGTTTATAAACATATATTAAAATACACAGTACCCACTACTCATGTGTAATGAATATCTACCAATATTAACTATCCGTCGCAAATCTTATTCGTAAATACTTACAGATACAAATATTTTTGTCATCCAAAGTTACTGGAGCAATAGTCAAATACACAGTATCATATAACACTAGACAACAAACTCAAAATATATAACAAAAAAAAAAGATACTTAATTATAATTGTAACAAAATCAGAGTACATATACATATAGAGATGACAAATAAACCCGTTCCGTGGGTATTGTCCGAACCCGTCTTTGTTTTGACGGAGAATCTCCGCAATGACTGGGTATGGTGATGGGTATGAGGAATCCTCGACTTTTTCAATTGGGTATGGGGATGTACATATCCCCGCCATAATACTTGTCCCCACTATACCTTTGTCCCGTTTAAATTATTAAAATATTCACAATTAATTAAGTAACCATATATATATATATATATATATATATATACACACACTTTCTATTTTCTATTTCTTTTAATTATTTGGTTTGTCATGAAACTCATTCGCATCTTTCATATATTTTTCATAGTATCATAACTTGTATGTAATTATGTTAAAATGATGTATGCCAATTAAAAACAATTTATGTCTCACATTTGAATATTTCTATTTTTTAATATTTTTATTTATTGCATAATTTCCTTTCACATTTTCACATGAGAATGTTTAATACTACCAATTTAAGTGTTTAATATCATAAACCTTTTATTTACTGGGTAATATAAAAAAACCTTATTAATATTTTTATTTATTGCATATTTTCCTTTCATATTTTCACATAAGAATGTTTAATACTATCAATTTAAGTGTTTAATATCATACACCTTTTATTTACTAGGTAATATAAAAAAACATTATTATTAATAATTTTTGTTTCATTTGAAGAACTATTTTGTTTCGCTAAAACAATTTTCGTCATTTCTCAACCATTGAGTATATATGTTGATATTAAGTTTTCTTAGATCTCTAAGGTATATTTCATCTTATCATACCCTTAATTATACATTAGTTTTCCTTTGTGCGATTTCTTTCAATAGTCTCTCAAATTGTTTCTAAGACACACATTTGTTAATTTTTAATATTTTTATATGTTGTTTATTTTCATCATGTAGAATACTTTTTCGATATATTTTATTTAATTATTTTTTATTTTCTAACTCATTATCAATCATACTATAATTTGTTCATGATAATTGTATAAATAACTTTTATTTACAACAATATAAAAATTTAATGTAATTGTCATGAATTTTTTTTATTATCATCCAACATTTATTAAAGTTTAGAAGATACAAGATCTATGTCAAAATTTTATTATTATGTTTATTATTTGTTCTTTGCATCATTTTGATCAAATGATATATTTTAATTTTTATTAGTGTATTAGAATTTAAAAAATTGAAGTAAACAAACATTTAAAATATATTTTAATTTGAATATTTGTTTTCCTTTTATATTTTTTTAAAAATATTTTTAAATTTTATCAACTAGGTTTCATTAATATTTGCAAATTTAAAAATATATTGGTTTTCCTGAAATTTTATTTGGTATTCTAATATAAAATGTAAACAATTATAATTTATTTCAAAGTATTGGATATCGAATAAACAATCACCCTCTTAATATTGAATATTTGATAATATTATGTTTCCTTTACTGTAATATTTTATTATTTTATAAAAATTAATTAAAATTAATATTGAAGTAGTAAGAAAACGGGTATGAGTATGAGTATAAGATTATACCCGTTACCCGGTGGGGATGGGGATGAGACAAAAGTTTGATACCCGCTGAGTTTGGATATGGGGATGATGATGAATTTTTTCTACAAAGATAAATATGAGATAGTAAAACCCGTCCCATCCCGCTCCATTGCCATCCCTATATACATACTTTGGTACATAAATAGATCTGTCACTTATCACAAGTTTCACATCTTTAAAAATTATTCACTCTCTTATTTATTATGAAATAATAATAGTTAATTTCATCTTCACTCTTCCTTTAATTTATTCTCAACTAATCAGACAAATTATTAGTATGTGTACAAACATTAACAACACCTTCTATACGACATACTTTTCTTTCCTTGCATCACAATCATAATTTATTTGCTGTATGTAATTAAGTTTGTATAAAATTGTGTATACGGTGCGTGTAATTAACATCTCTTATTATTTTTAATGAGATGACTTAGGTGGGTAACATATATGTTTGACAAAGAAGAATGGTGATAATTTATTTAATTAACATGATAGTTAACCTAATGATATTATTATTAGAACAATTAAAATAGGTTTAGTCTACCATTAGACTTGATAATTACTTACAAAATTATTTTGATCGAACTATATAAATTGTCTCTTAAATTGTATGAGTTCTCACATTATTGCATGGTCTCATATTTTAGAAACTCATGTATCAACACAATAACACACATTAGAGCAATAAAAATGTCAGTTTTATTGTCATATATACTTTAATGAGAAAGGTTTGTTTTGGTTTCTCTTCTACAAACACTCACTTAAGTTAAACAGTCTTATCGTTTGAATGTTCATATTGTTCTCGGATGGTGAGTAGACATGTAAATACAGTTAAATATGTTTTTGGTCTCTTAATTTTTTAGCAAAAATTAAAATTAATCTTTATTTGAAATTTTACTCAATTTAGTTTTTCAACTTTAGAAATATATAGATTTAGTCATTTTTAATTAAATTTTATTAAGTTTATTATTTGATGTTTAAAACTTGTTTCTCGATTAATATCAAAGTGAAAATATTTCAAACAGTGTAAATAACTCAAATACTATCATGAAATGTATTGAAATATAAAATAAATTTAATAAATTTTTGTTAAAATGACTAAATTAACACATTTATAAAATTAGAAACTAATTGAACGAAAATTTAAAGAAGAATTAATTACAATTTTTAAAGAAAATTAATGGAAAAAAGTATTTAACAAATGATACTCCAACTCTTTGATAAAAAAAAAAACTGTAAATAAATATCAAAAGAAACAAAGAAAGTGCAACTAAAGAAAAAGATTGATACCATGAGATTAATCATTGATATTAAGAAAAGACTACACTAATTGATACCATGAAAACCGATGACATCAACTAAATTTTGGGAGGAGACCAGGTCCTCATGTGCACATAAATCTAAATTTAATTGAATATGTATTCGAGTGAAAATAAATAAACTAGACGTCACCGACACTGTATAATATTTACACTATCCCTATAATATTATCTCTTCATCATGTGCTTTTATTCTTAAGATTTAAATTTCGTATAAAATTTAACGCCAGTTTGATTTTTTTTTTCCCCTTAAAACGCATAATTTCAGGACTAATGCACGTTTTATTCAAATTTTTTATAATGGTTAACTTTTTTTTTAATAGAATAGAAATCATGGTGTTCCACTAACTTATACATTTTATAATTAGTTAAAAAAATCAAAAGCCATAAAAAATACATTTCATATATATAAATATACTTTTCATTTTATTTTATTTTTCAAATATAATGTATAAAAATAGTTATTCAGTAAAATTATTGTATTTTAAAAAATAATAGTGAAAATAAAATTAATCATCTCGTAAAATTCTTATATCTGTTGAAAATCTCGATAAGACAATTTCATTTTATATATAAAAATCCACTTCTACCAATTTCATTTAACTCACAATCAAGTTCACATTCGAGATTAAACTTAATTATTATAATCAAACATTAAATTATGCTTAAAAATGGCTTAACAAAAACGCAATTTTTTGCTCTTTGCCATCTAAAATAGGAATATCTCCCACCAAAGAAGCTCCATAAAGTGCAGAAAACTATGGCACGAGAAGGTTGATTTCCAAGCTTTCTTGTTTTCCTTTTTTCTGATACAATCTTGAAAGAAGAACCAGAAGTTTCAAGAAAGAAAAAATGAGACTTGGATTTGCTTCTTGGAGCTTCATCCTATGCACCCTAGTCATCTTTTTGGTAAGATCTGGTTCTGGTATTTGATTAAACTAAGTCATATATATCTCTGTTAACTTGAAATTTTCCTTCAATCTCCATAGACAGGACTTGCAACTTAGCTTTTTTTCTTCGGCTTCTTGAAAATTTTCTTTTGTCTTTGAACTTTTTCGTTTGCTTGAAATGATTTTGCTTCCGTAGTTAATTTTCATCATCCTGTTGTTGATCTGAGAGCGATTGCTTTCACGGAAATTTTTGCATGGTCTACTTAGATTATTCAACTTTCTTTGTCTTCTTGGTTGACGTTGCAGATTCTGCAAGAGGGTGGAGCTAGAAAGGTAACCAAAACATCTAGCAGAGAAATTGAACTGAAGGAAGCATCGTATAATTTGCAGAATTTTGCAACAGAGGGTCTTGTACTTGACAGCATCATTCAGCTTGAAGGCGCTGGTATAAACTTGAAGAAGAAGAAGAAGATGAAGAAGCATGTCCATGATGAGGACCATGATGAAGACGATGATGATGATGAAGACGACGACGATGATGATGATGACGACAAGGCTAAAGGGAAGAAACGAAAGGGAGATGATAAAGGAAAAGACAAGAAGAAGGAGAAGAAACATAAAAGCGAAAAGATTATTGAAAGCTACAAGACATCTCATGATGATCACAAACACATGGACCCTGAATTGAATGTGTTTTTCACCCCAAATGATTTAAGGGTTGGGAAAATCATGCCCATCTACTTCTCCAAGAAAAACTCTTCAAATTCTCCAAAATTTTTGACCAGAGAAGAAGCTGAAAACGTTCCCTTCTCATCAAAACACCTACCATACCTTCTGAAATTCTTCTCCATCCCAAAACACTCACCCCAGGCCAAGGCCATGAAATACACACTCAAACAATGCGAATTTGAAAACATGGAAGGAGAAACCAAGTTCTGTGCCACATCCCTGGAATCCCTGTTTGATTTCGCGCACTATCTGTTTGGGAGCGACGCACAGTTCAAAGTTCTGACCACTGTTCATCTCACAAACTCAACAACTCTACTACAGAACTATAGCATATCAGAAGTGAAAGTGATTTCGGTTCCAAACGTTATAGGGTGTCACCCTATGCCTTACCCTTATGCAGTTTTTTACTGCCACAGTCAGCAGAGTGACACGAAGCTCTACGAGGTGTTGGTGGAGGGTGAAAATGGAGGAAGAGTTCAAGCTGCAGCTATTTGCCACATGGACACATCGAAGTGGGACCGAGACCACGTGTCCTTTCGTGTGCTCAAAGTAGAGCCTGGAACCTCCCCTGTTTGCCATTTCTTCCCTTCTGATAATCTTGTCTGGGTACCTTTATCTGTGGCTCCATAACTACTTTTCTGTTTCTGTGTACCAAACTGTGCCATGAATAATATTAGCTCTAAACGTGGTTGTACTAGGAAAACGTACGCATCTTGATGAAAAACTATGTATCTATGTTAATAAGGATGTCTTTATGGTGTTCTTTGGAATAGAACGTTAATGTAATGTTTATCTTCTGCATATGCTTGTTTTGGCATGTTTGTTATTCTTTTCTGCTTATGTTCACGGGGGACTCGGTAGTTCTCACTTCTGGATGCCCTTTTTCGAGGGAGGGAATGAAGGCTCAAAATAAGAAAGAAGAAAAAGTAAGACCTGTGGGGAACTATGAAAGAAAATTGTTATATTGTAGTAGATGAAAAATTTAAGAACTATGAAAAAAAAAATTGTTATATTTTCAATTTTAGAAATAATCTTAGGAGGTATAAAAAAATAATTATTGTATGCGTTAATGCTTTTTAAAGGTGACTTAATTATATTTGAGTCTAAATTTTATAAAACATCTTGATTTAAGGGAATGTTGTATAAGCACTAAAATTTAGAGTTGCAAAAGTATTTGTAACTCTAAAGGCAATGAGTTGAAATGGTTGCCTTATACATTCCATGATAAACTTTATTTTTATTTACAATATTTGTTGTATGTATAACAATTATGTACTCCTTTAGAAATATATTTATTATTTTTATGGACAAAAAAATTAATATTAATTGAAATGTGCTGTAATATATTAACACTCAAAGAACATTAATTAATTAGGATTGATTTACACTTTAAAAGAGCATTAACTTATGTGTCATATGATATATCGTTGTAAGTTTTTAGTTATCCCTATTGTCGATAAACAAAAATAGTACACTAATCACAATACTTTATCACTGACATACAGTTTATATGTTAGTATAACTACTACATCCATGCAATACCATATTAACTCGCAAACACTTACACACAAAGAGTGATATTAATATGGTTAAAGTTTATTCTATAGCTTTTACATTATTGTATTAAATAAGAATAAATATCACAGTTTAATATAGCGATATGATTTCAAACATTCATCTTCTTTAAACAACTGTTCTATAAAATACTCATTATAAAATGAAGTCGAATTAAGAATCTCTTAAGTTGATTATCAAAAAGAATTTTGAACTTTGATAAACAAAATCTTAACTTGATCAGCCAAAAGACTAAACAAATTACATAAACAAGTTTGGCTTTTTGGCCTTGTATGTGGTCTTGAGCTTCCTGGATGGTGGCCTAACTTTCTTGAAAACTAATGGAAACTTGATTTTGGAGTTGTGAAATTGCTTGGTGCTCTCCCTCTTGCAAAGCTTAGCCGGGATGGTAGCCGTCTTAATAATTTGGATGCATGGGCACCTCACCCTGTGACGAGATGCCATCTCATTGTACATCTGCTCAACTCCACCATTTAGAGTAGTGTCACGGTACTCCTTGTACATGTTGTGATAGCCGGTTCTACTTTGATACCTCAACCATATCCCATAGTTCTTAATCTTGGTTGGGTTCTTCTCAAAAATCTGCACAACAAAATATAATGAAGGACAAAAGTTCAAAACAATATTCCAACACAAAGCAGGCAGTACAAAATGTACTTTAAACAAGGTAGATGAAATTAATTACAAACCCAAACGCAGCTTTGATTAAAAAAACACAAGGATGCCCATTAATAAATGTAATGACAACAATAGTTCAACAAATTATTAATAGAGCAGTAAAGCATCCGCCATAAGCATCATGAGAATTCTGCATAAACACTATGAACATAACATAACAGCCACAAATGATGTCCAAATATAAATGTCATTACGTACACTAATTTATCAGGTTATTGAAAAAGCAAAACAAGCATCTGAAGTTAACATTACGGAACTTCGGGTTAATCATTATGAATTGATTCAACTATACAGGGCAGTGCACAAGAAAACAGTATCACTGAATAAGGTAACAGACAAGTTTACCACTAAATTTTCCATGAAAACGTGACATCTTATCATTATTTTCAACAACTCAAAAACAACTGAATCATCGGCATGATCTAAAATTAAAAGTTAAAAAAACAACCAAAATATCAAAGCCTTAAAAGAGATAGTACCTCGTTGATAGCGAGCATTTGACCATTGCTCTTCTTGACCTTCTTCAGCTTTCTCAAAAAGTACCTAATCAGTAGAAAAAAAACATAAAAAACTTAAAACCTAAACAAACAAAAAAATCGAAGCAGAGACAACGAACTCCAATTGCTCGAAACTAACTAAATCATTACACATCGAACGAGAGGAGAATATTGCAAAAAGGATCTCAGAAATTAAAACGAATGATTGAAGAGAATAATGTGCTTACCAGAACTTGGATTTTGCCCGAACCTCGTTGGTGGCCCAAAGCTTCATGCGGTAAATCTTTGGGTGCTGATCTGCTTCCGTTGGGAGCGCCCTCCCAACGACCTGATACTGGTGAAACTGCAAAAAAAAAAACAAAAAAAAAACAAACAATACACAAAAAAAAAAATTATCAGAGCTAAACGATATAGAACATTACACAAGTAGTGAGAATTATACGCACCCTGAACGTAACCATTTCTGAGAGAAGGCAATACACAAATATCACTCACTCCCTCTCCCTCCCTCTCAGACCTACGACGAAAAAGAACAAATTCGGGTTTTCTTTGTATATAAACAGCTAGAAACCCTAACTTTTAATTTGGACCACTGGACTCAGGCTCGGTTCGGGTTCGTCTTGACCATTCTTGGGCTAGACTACTGCAAGGCCCAAAGGTTTGTTTTCTTTATGACAATTTTGTTGACATTGTTCGCTAAAAAAAATTGAGAATTGTGTGATTGAATTAGTTAATTAAATTTAAATTGTTTTGTAAAATTAAAGTTTAAGTTAACTGGAAATATAAATTAAATATTAAACGTAAATATTTATTTTGTATATATAATTTACTTTGTATATATTACGTTGTTTAAAATTATTAGCCTTCTTAAATTTTAAATATTATTTTATGTATAATGTGTTATATTGGATAACGTGGCCCAATAAAAAACATCGTGGGAGTGTGACAAATAGTATTTCTATGACATTTCTCACTGGATAAATTATTGCGTAACAAATTAAAATAAGTAGACAGGATTTGACATTTTATTGAAAAAATTGATTTTTTGAATTATTGAAATAAATACTCAAGATAAAAAATGAATTAGTATATAAATGAGTTAAGAAAAATAATGTCGCTTTTTAAGCCCTGGCTTAAATCATGTTACATGTGTTTTTTTTTTTAACGAGTGAGTTCAATCTTTATTATTTTTTATACCATGATAAATATATCTACTTATATATAGTAAATTTTATATTATAAATTTATTTTATCTTGATGTAGAATTTATAATATACTCCTCGCATTAACATATATATAAATTTTAAATGTGTCTCGATACTTATAAAATTAGTTTACAGTAGTTTATATACTTTAAATTTATTTTATCTTTGATTTATGTAGGATCTTATATATTATTTAGATCAATGTTAGTATTCTTAAACATCTCTTATTATATTTGCATTGTCTTTTCTTACAATATTTATGATCTTGGAAGGAAAGTTTTCGATTCAATATTTGATAATATTGTTCGACGTAGGGAAAAATAAAATATTAGAGAAAAAAGGATATAAGATAAAGATCTACCCGAATGAAAATGAAAAGAATAAATTAAGGAAAAGTGCCAAGTATAGAAAGCGCAAAATTGAATGCACATATGCATTTGTGCTCTTATATTACACCAACTACCTAATAAATTATTTTAAATATAATTATTTTAATTACAGAATGTAATATTATTTATATTATTACACATCTAAATAAAAAAAGTTGTAATTGTAATTAATAATTATAATTTTTAACTTAGTAATAAGAGTTCAATACTAACATTACATTAGTTGTGTTAATTTAATGTGATTTTAATATTTTATGTAATATAAAAGATTTTTTGAACCAATGAAGTTATTTATTTCACTTTTTTTCTCTTATCTTTTCGACATTACAACGGATTAATGTTAAGTTTTGTCTATTTTTTATATTTTTATAAAAAACACTCAAAGGAAATATTTTGTATTTTTCTTTAAGAAAAAGGAGTTATAGGATAGAGCGAGAGATAGGGGATAACAAATTTTGATACTGACATTACATTAATACACAACTAAACAATCATATATCTTCATCTTTTATCGGATCCTATCGTACTTTTATCGGATGCTATCAGTTTTTCTAAGTAACGAATCAGTTTTTCTTTGTATTTTGTAACACAGATATCATCTTAATTTTAAATTTGCATACAATTTTAGAGACCAAAATTAAGTCGTGTTTATGTCTTACAAATACTGTTATATTTTTTTCATAGAAAACAAATGTTGTCAATATTTTATTTTATTGTACGGTAAAATACTGGTTGGTATTAATATATTAAATATGATTCTGTTTATATTTTATTCACTGGAGTTAACTGGTCGATATATGTCTGACTTATGAACAATCTTATATGCATTAATTCTCCGTTTGTTGAATAAATTTATATATACTCGCTTCTTCTGAAATAAGTATGTAGATTCAATCTTAATTATTTCGGTTCCGAGTGCTTAATTACTACAAATTTTATTTATTTATTTCCTTGGTTTTCTAAATTTATAATTTGTTAAAGATAATTTTAATTATTTAAACAAATATCATTTCTTAACTATTATAATTTCTTTAACATTATAGAACAAAGTGGTATTGCTTCCAACACATGTAATAATTTAAAAAATATCAAAAAAATAAAAAAAGAAGATAGGAAGATTAGGGTTAGATTTTAAGTTGTCTATAGCCAAATTCATTTTGACTTGTAGGTGAAAACGGTTAAAAGTAATGTGTTTGCATTTTTTATTTTCTGAAAAATTGAGTTAAAATTAATAATATTTACTTCCAGAATAAAGTAAAATATTTATAAAATAATTAATTTTTAAAATAATAATTAAGAGTAAATCTGAAAAAATGAAATGTGAAAAAAGAAGGAATTTTTTTTAAATATTATTGTAGTGAAAACGGCAAAAATTAGTATGCGCATTACACGTCCTAACGAAAATACAGGTGATGTTAAGTCTGTGTTCTATTTTTTTAATTTTCATAGTAAATTGAGTTAAAATTAATAATATTTATTTTCAGAATATATAATTAATTTTAAAAATAATTATTAAAAGACAAAATAAATATTAAAAGATAAAAGAGATTTTTAAAATAATAATTAAATATAAAATATTTATAAAATAATTAATTTTTAAAATAATAATTAAAAGTAAATTAAAAAAATGAAATGGGGAAGAAGAAATCTCCCTTGTACGTTCTTACATAGATATACATATACGAATATGTATAGGAATACGTATATGTATATGTATACGAATGTAACAGAGTTGGTTTTTATATTCAGATTTCCAAATATTAACTACAAGTTGTAACAGACATAGCAAATTCTGTTATGAGATCTCAAGCGTCGAACTTCAAATGTTTACTTGAACACCCAATATAACTGTATCATCTCAGCGATCATAATGAATCAGAAAGAACAGATGGAATCAGAAGAAGAGCTAAATCTCACCCTCTCCCTTCGGTTTGGGACTTCAAATGAAACTACTACCCCTCTTCAAACAAACCTATGTCTCATGAAAATACAACCAACTTCTTCTAACCCTAACCCATCGTCTTCGTCGACCTCATGTTCCAACAACACCAATCCTTCCTTGGCATCTTCCAACCACAACCCAAACCCTCCAAACGCGCCTGCTGAAGCACCCGAAAGTGTGCCCACAGTCACACGCTCTTCCGGTAGTTCTCGTCGCACTTCACGACTCAAAAGAACGAGCAAAACCGTTACTGCACCATTTCCTTGGGCCAAGAATCAACGCGCCACCATCCACCGCCACCAATACCTAATGGAGAATAATGTTCACACCATCACAGGAAAGCTTTACTGCAGGAGGTGCGAGCACGAGTTTGAATTGGGTCTGAATCTAGAAGACAAACTTGATGCCTTAATCCAATTCATTACGAGAGAGAATGAGAAGTGGCATACTAGAGCCCCACTGGTTTGGTTGAGTCCAGTGTGCCCAAAGTGTCCCCTTTGCGACAGAGAAAACAGCACCAGACCTGTGATTGCACCAAACAAAAAGGACATTAATTGGTTGTTTTTATTGCTGGGTCAAATGCTTGGGTACTGCACGCTTGAGCATCTCAAATACTTCTGCAAGCACAATGAGATTCATCGAACAGGTGCCAAAGATCGTCTCCTTTATAATACTTATAAGGGCCTAATCCTTCAGCTTCTACCTGATTATTTACATTTATTTGATTCTTGATCCACCCATACTCAATTGACTGCGTTTTGGGTCTCGTGACTTTGTTGTCACAATATTAAGATTTGTTTAGGTCGTCTCAATTTGGATGTTCGTTTTTCAATTGTAGTTAAACTTAAAGACATATGTTTACTAGTGTTTTTTCGGTATTAGTATCACTTCCATTTTATAGTGCTGTTCTTGAGTGAATATTTACCAAATCTCACATCAAGCATCAAAAGTTGAGTTGGGTTTGCAATTTTCACCAAAGTAAAAAATTGTATGAACTTTGAGTACATAGGTGTGTTATAATTCGTGTCCCAATATTCAATTTAAAAAATATTTTTTTTAACATAATTTCGACATGACTCTAACATAAAAATGTTAATAATTACAAATTTAATGTTTTTTTAAATAATCCATAAACTTTATCTAAGTTTTTATTATGATTATAAAAATAAATAAACAAATTTTATATGAACACTATTTTTCTCTTTTTTAAATATTAGATATATAGATTAAATTCATTTTTGTGTTATGTTAATTAAAATTTTAAAACTAATATATATGTATATGTTCTGTCTCATATCTTATATTTTTCTAATTTAGCGGTATTTTCCTGTCTGTTTGTAATATTTACAAATAACCAACTTTATAACTGTTTGCCCAATTCTAGCTATTCTATTAAACATAATCTTTAGATTAAATCTAAGCGAGCATTTGCATTTACTCTGATCAACATTTTAGAAACCAACTTCAAAAAAAATTAAAAGAAATAGAATAAAAATTGACATTTTATTATCACAATTATAAATTTTGAAATGATTAGAGCAAAAGCATTTTAAAATATAAATTATAAATAAGTTAAAAAAATTACTCACGTTTTTTTAGAGTATACTTATGCCTGTCCCTTACCATGAAATAAAAATAAATAATATTATACATGTTTTTTTTGAAATAAGTAGGTTTGAATTCGATGTTGAAGTTATTACAAATATTAGAAAATGAAATACCTGGGCAATCATACTGAAAGTGTTATTTATCTTTTTGGTTTTGATAGTTTGTCCAGATGATTTTTGTAAAGCTTTAGGTTTGAAAGGGAATTCAAGAAGATAAGAAGAAAGTAAAAAACTATTATAATATGATAATGAGCGTAGAGAATATAAAAATTAAGTTTCATAATTGAATATGATAATTAAAATATTAATAGGAGTGTATTGATAGATTTCTTAGGTCATGATAAATTTTATTTATTTGAAGATAATTAAATATTATATTTTAGAGATATTAAATAGTTAAATATAATATTATAATATTTGATAATATAATAAAATCCATTATATGTTAGAGAAATTAAATGATATGTGATTATATGATAATATCTTTTAGATATAATAGAATCTATTTTATCTTAAAGTATTAAATAATTAATTATTATATCATAATATATTAAAAATATAACATAATATAATAATATTAGTATATTATAAAATATTATCCATAAATGTTTTAGAAATATTTCATAATATCTTAAGTTTTAGCATCTACATATATTTTTTATTATCTTTTTAATATATATAACAAAAAAATCCTTTATCTTCATCTTTTATCAAATTCCATCTTATTCTTCTATATATATTCTTCAATCCTCTCTGTTTTTGTAAAATTTCAAGGCATACATACACACACATCTTAATTTTCCGACCTCCAGAACGTAGAATGAATAACTCAATGGTGTTAGAAGAAGAGCTAGATCTCAGTCTATCGCTCCGGTGTGGGAGTTCCACGCGAACTCCTTCCCCTTTTTTTCTTTACCTTCCCCCAGTAAACCATTCTCAAACACTTTGCTATAACCTTGACCCTTCCATCATGTTATTTTCCAGCAACACTTATCTTTCGTTGGCATCATGCACCCATGACACCAACCCTCCGAATGCACCTGCTGAAGCGACAGAAAATGTTTCCACAGTTACACGCTCTCGTCGCACTTCATCTACTCGTCGGAGCAAAGCAATGAGCGAAACTGTTCCGGCGTTGTTTCCTTGGGCCAAGAATCAGCGAGCTAGCATCCACAGTAAGGAGTATCTATCGGAGAATAATATCCACACCATCAAAGGAAAGGTTCACTGCAAGAGGTGCGATCATGAATTCGAGTTGAGTCTGGATTTGGAAGAGAAATTGAATGACTTATGCCAATTTATTAGCAGAGGAAAGAATAAGTGGCATAACAGAGCCCCAAGGGTTTGGATGAGTCCGGTGTTCCCAAAATGCCCCCTTTGCGGACGAGAAAGCAGCACAAGACCCATCATTGCGAAAAACAAAAAGGAGATTAATTGGTTGTTCTTATTGCTTGGTCAGATGCTTGGTTGCTGCAAACTTAATCATCTCAAATATTTCTGCAAGCACAATGAGATTCATCGAACTGGTGCCAAAGATCGTCTTCTTTATGATATCTATGAGAACCTCATTAATCAACTTGTACCTGATTTTTCATCTAATTCTTGATGTATCCACCCTCATTACACTTTGTCTTAATAGGTCCAATTTGGTGACTAAATTGTCTTAATAATATAATTTGTTTAGATATTTTCAATTTTCATTTTAGTTTTTTTAATTAAAGTTGGTTTAAGAGATGTTTATCTATGATTTGAATTTTTTATTTACAATTTATTGTATTAGAATGAAAGCAAATTGATTTGATTTATTTTTTATAACAGTAGAATGAAAGTGAATATCTAATTCTCAAAATACTATTATAAAGACTAGCGTAAATATAGGCACGACTGTGTGTACGATTTTTTTATATATGCATCATATTATATTAGTATGTGATGATATTGTAATGTTATTAAGTTAATATATAAAATAAAATTATATTTATTAAAAATAAAATGGAATATATAAGAAAAGATAAGAGAATAACGGTTGATAAATATAACAATCAATTTTTAAAAATTTAATAAATAATTATATTTTAAAGGGTATAATTGGAAATTTTAAAATATGGACACAAAAGATAAAATCATCTTTATCTATTGTTATAGATAATAGATAAAGATTAAAGTATCAACGTATATAATATGATAACAAAATTAATTAAACATTTCAACTATTCAAATATTATTAAGCAGCATTCTAATAAAAATATGAAATCGTGAGTCTATCACTAGTGCAGTAAGGGCTTTCTGCCCCGGTTGTTTTCCACATTTTGCCTCGGGTCTGGAACCGAGGCATATTGGGGCGAGGCCAAAAGGTACACATTTTGGCCTCGGTTATCACCCGGAGCCATAG
>Ga0214543_1000169_pt1 | contig 94766 bp, 45 predicted proteins | sample CNSS2metaG_FD_160094 | JGI IMG/M metagenome (GOLD analysis project Ga0214543, IMG submission 160094) | Root nodule microbial communities from cowpea collected in UCLA plant growth center, Los Angeles, California, USA - CNSS2 | ecosystem: Host-associated > Plants > Roots > Nodule | place: USA...
TATATAATCTTCAAAATTACATTTTCCAGAGATATAAAATATATTCTCTTGTGTTTTTTATATCATTTGAACAATTTAGTTTGACTTTCTATATCTTACAATATTTAAAATTTGTATTAATTTTAATTATAATTCAAAATTTACTGTTTAATTAAAAAAATTTAAAATTAAATATACACAATATTAATTATTTATAATAGATTTAAAATATATTCGATATTTCAACAATATTTTTTACCAAGATTTAATGATGTTGTCACTTATATATTTTTAAATATTTATTCACCATAAAGCTAATTTAAGTAAAATAAATATTTATTCAAGTCATACATATGGTAAAATACTATTAGTATAAAGAAATCTTCTGACATAGATAAGATAACAACTACTATCATGAATTTAATATATCTAAAAGTATTTATTTGTTTTAAAATTGAATTTTATGTAACTTATATATTAAAATATGTATTTATTATGAATATTAATATTAATTATATAAAATTAAATATTTCTTTCAAAAGTAATGTTTAATGTTTAATAATGAAAATGACGACAGGGAGTTTAGTTTAAAACTGAACAAAATGACGTGTCAGATATTTATTGGTCTACATTTGGCATCAGAAGTTTCATAAGGGGAAGGGTGTCGAAATCCACGTGTGAAGCGTCTATTGGATAAACCACGTGGCGTGACATGTATGTAGTGGTAGCCCAAAATATTAAGAAATTTACGAAAACCCCCCTCCCTCTGTTTCAAGTATTGCAGTTTATAGTTTTAGTTTTAGTTTATGTTACAAAACTTAAAAATAAAATAATAAGCTGCTTGTGGTGATTCTTGGAACAGTGTCCTCTGTGCGAATGTGGAAAACAACCAAGGATTCCAAAAACTAAGAGGAAGAGGAAGATCACAATGTTCAATGTTATCGGTTTTTCGTTATTGACGATGGATTCCGTGGCCTACAGAGGATTGTTCTACACATTCTTCATACTCAATTTCGTTTTGGTCTGCCAACTCATTCTCCTTCACCCTCTCGCTTCCGGTACACCCTGATCTGTCTCTATGGTTCAAATTTCTTTTGAAATTTTCTGTTGCACTTTTTGATTTGATGTTTTTTTCGTTTTCCCCTAGTTCTCGTGAGTTGTGTTATTGCCACAGTTTAAAATTCAAATTTCTTTTGAAATTTTCTGTTGCACGTTTTGATTTGATGTTTTTTTTGTTTTTTTGTTTTTTTTTTCCGTTTTGCCCTAGTTCTCATGAGTTGTGTTGTTGCCACAGTTTAAATTTGTGTATGATATTAGTTTCTGTATTTAACACCTGAGTTATTCCTGTTTTTTAGTATATTTTAATTGTAGATTCTTATGGTTTGCAAAAGAAAAAGTGCATTTTGCAAGACTGCTATTAACCAAGTTACTCATTTTTTCCAAGATATATCAATTTTATCAATAGACGGTGGCATGGTTATTCCACTGTGAATTATGATTTTAGAGCTGTAACTTCATGGAGTTTTTAGTGTAGGGTAGTATCAACATTAGAAACTGAAGTAAATTATTAACAAGATATGTTGTTGTGCGGATGAGAAAATTCAACTGTGATGTTTTCAACCCAACAACAGAATCTTATATATCATAGAGGGATGAGAAAATAGAGATTGTGAAAGAATGTATCTGTGATATTAGATTGAAGTATTGCAACGGTTCTATGTTTAAGTTTGATTACAGTTTGTGTTGCCTTAACATTCTTTGTTTTGGTTCGGATGTGATCAGCTGAAAATGCTGCTGAGTTGTTTGAGCGGGTATCGCAAAGCATAAAAGTGAAACACTATACTGAGGCACTTGATGATCTAAATGCTGCAATAGAAGCAGACCCAACCCTTTCAAAAGCATACCTTTTCAGAGCCTCAGTTCTTCGTCAGATATGCAGGTGTGGTTCATTTGCAATCTTAGATTCATTTACATCTTATATTACATTCCTTGTTAAATACCGCATGAAATAAGCTCATCTTATCACGAAGACAGGGGATACTGTAAAAAATGCTGGTTACTGAAGTGTGTTTCCTCGAGTATTTTTTATGCACATTCAAAGTGGTTTTAAGACTGTTTTATTTATTTAATTTAATGCTGACTTGTTCAAAATTATTTTTATTCCACTTTCCTTTTGTTACGAGGGAGGGGGAGAGTATACCCCAAACCTTCTTATTATCAATCAAGAATTATGAAAAACAGCAGTACTGTACTCCTTTCTGCTGCATTCCTTCCTAAAGTTAGCAGAGACATAATAAGGGCCTTCGTTCAAACTCTGTTTCAGAAAATGACGATCATATGACTCTTTCGTCTCTTCTCCTCACCTCCTATCTCTAATCTACCCCTCATCCCAAGTCTCTCAAACTCCTAATTAAGAAGTTATATCATTCAGGTGCTTTTTGGCTAATGTAGATATGAGCAATCCGAGAGGAGCTACAAACAGTTTCTGGAGTTGAAGCCTGGAGATTCAGCTGCAGAAAAGGAACTCTCTCAACTATTGCAGGCTCAAAGTGCCCTAGAAACAGCTCAGTCCCTCTATGATTTGGGCAACTTCTCAAAATCCTTGGACTTTATTGATAAAGTTGTTCTTGTTTTCTCTCCAGATTGCACTAAGGTAACTGTTTCATTCTCTTGTAGTTTTATAAATGTACTTTCTGTTTTTGTGTCTGAGTAGTTACAGTATATAGTCTTAAAGTGAATGTATAAATAGGCATTGGGTTTGTTCTGGCATTTGGTTTGTGGAACCAACATGTTAACTCTATGTGCATTTTTTTATGCAGGCCAAGCTTCTTAAAGTGAAGGTGTTAATAGCTGATAAAGACTATGAGGGTGCCATTGCTGAGTCTGGGTTTCTTCTCAAGGAAGATGAAAATAATTTAGAGGCATTGTTGTTACGTGGTCGTGCATATTATTATTTAGCTGATCATGATGTTGCCACGAGGTGTGTCTTGTGGAAATATTGTTAAATTTGTATGGTATTCCTCTAATATTTTTTTTATATAATATATCTTATATGTGAGTATATTTTCAGGCATTTTCAGAAAGGTCTTCGCTCAGATCCAGAGCACAGTGAACTGAAAAAAGCATATTTTCGATTGAAAAATCTACTGAAGAAGAGTAAAAGTGTAAGGCCTTGTATATTGTGGATTTTTTTTTTATTTTATTTTTTTTTTACATTTCACCTCGAGTCTATTTTTCTTTTTTCTTTCTTTTGGTTGTTAAAGAATGGTTGGTTTCCTTTTATTTCAATGTGAAAGGCTGAAGATAATGCGAGTAAGGGTAAACTACGTGTGTCAGTGGAAGAATTCAAAGTTGCTCTTGCTGTAGACCCAGACCATCTTGCGCACAATGTACATCTTCATCTTGGCTTATGTAAAGTGCTAGTCAAGCTTGGCAGAGGAAAAGATGCCTTGGAAAGTTGTAGTGAAGCTCTTAAGATCAATGAGGAACTTGTTGAAGCTCTTGTTCAGGTATGCTATGAACATCATTGCCCTTTTGTTTTGTTTTTTACTTTTAGCAGTACTGTTTGGCTACAATCTGCTAGCAATTTGTCTCTTAATTTTTTTATTGTTGTGTTGTGTAATGGGACAAGTACGTGATTACAGTAAGATAACTGTGGTGTACCTTGCTCTTGTTGTAATTTTTTACAGAGAGGAGAGGCTAAGCTCTTAGTAGAAGATTGGGAGGGAGCTGTGGATGATATGAAATCAGCTGCTCAAAAATCTCCTCAGGTTTGTTTAAATACATAGTACTCATATAGCATGTTCAAGACCATTAATAAATTAAAACTTTTTGGGATGACTTTTTGTGAGGAACAGATGTTCAATGTTGAATTCCCTTGAAAATGATACAAAAAACATACTCATCCTACCAGTGTTTGATATTGCTGTGATTTGAAAGTTTTCAAGTTTCGACAGTTCTTTGATCGTGACATCATATAAGATTCACTAATACTGTAATGCCTTAATATTTCTGTGCGTTTGGTAATGGTTTGTCTGTAACTGCAGGATATGAGTATCCGTGAAGCATTAATGAGGGCGGAGAAAGCTTTAAAGATAAGCAAACGTAAGGATCACTACAAGACTTTGGGAATTTCTAAAACTGCTTCTGCTGCTGATATAAAACGTGCCTACAAGAAACTAGCCTTACAATGGCACCCAGATAAGAATGTGGACAAAAGAGAAGAAGCAGAAGCTAAATTCCGAGAAATTGCTGCTGCATATGAGGTGAGACCTATTCTTTTCATATTTTGGTTACCTTACCTTTCTCCTACAGTATTTAACGGGGACTCACGGATCATTGTTGAATGGGAATTGCTAACAACACATTCCTTTTTAACACATGTTTTGATATTAGTGAAATTTAACTGGGATCAATTAAATTTTGTCTTATTCTTAGTTTGGTGGGACTTGTACCAAGTTCACCCAACAAGTGTGTTGAAAGGACTCTGCAATAACTGGTTGTTGCAATTTGTTTTAGGTTCTGAGCGATGAAGACAAACGTGTAAGATATGACAGGGGGGAGGACCTTGAAGAGATGGGAGGTGGCGGCGGCGGTGGTTTCAACCCTTTTGGTGGTGGGGGCCAGCAGTTTACCTTTAACTTTGAGGGTGGCTTCCCTGGTGGTGGTGGATTTGGAGGGGGCTTTCCTGGAGGGTTTGAATTTCACTTCTGATTGGAAAAGCCTCACCCCTTATTTTTTATGTTCTGAAGGGACCACAACAATTTTATTTAACTAATCCCTTTCTAACAGTTGTTGAGATCAATACGTAGGCCATCCCCATTTACTTGTAAGATAAGAAACATGCTTTAGAGAAATTTTTGCTTTAAGCAGAACTCTTGGGGTTGGCATCATGGAATTGCTTCACAGTTAACACCTTCGCAGTTTTGAGCTACTACTTGAGATCTATTTAGTTGCGAACTTCCAGTTATCTAGTAAAATTTAAAATTGATTAGCTGTTACTGTGGCTGTGGCTCTACAATTTATTCACAATCAAGTTTTTCTTGTTTCAAATTTTCTTTTAATGAACTGAGTCAGTTTAAATATTTTAAATTATTTGTTTTTAAAATATTGTGTTTGGATTAAACAATTGATTTTTTTAAATATTTTACTTAGTACAAAATACAAAGAACATTTAATATTAAAATATACAATAATTAAAAAAAATGCAGTCAATAATAGTATTTAGTTAATATTTGAATAGAAGTTTTGAAAAATTTTAGTTGAGTTATTTTTAGTGAAGATTTTTTAGTTTTGGAAGATATTAACGAAAGGTTTTTTCATTGATGTTGATTAAGGTTATTGCTCGTTAGTTACATAGGTTTTTGTAATGAGAGTTTTTTTTTTTTCTTTTTTACTTAATTAACTAGATATTTTTGTCAACTTTTGCTATAAATATTAATTAAAATAATTTTTTTAGTTGATATTGATTAAAATAATTCTGTATTCATATTTTTTTTTACTGACATTAACTAAAAATGCATTTCGCGCATCTAGGAAATCTAATATAATGTTGAACTAGTTTATATTAAAAAAAAACTCCGAAAACTCCTATTTTAACCTCACTAACAGAGACTATATGTGAAAGACAATAAAATATAAAGTGTTTCAAATTCTTACTTCCAAAATAAAATTTGAAAATGTATAACTTTAGATAATGAAATTACCTTCATATTTTTTAATTAATTTTAATTTTCTGTTCTCAAATAATATATTTTATCATAAAATATTTCTAATTTTTTTATAAAAATATTTAATTGCTTGATCAAACATTTATGTCATTCTTATTAGACACCTCTTCCATTTAATCTTAATTTTTGGTATCATTTACCCCAAATATTTGTTGTTATATTTTTCTCCTTTTCTGTCTACCTGTCTTGGGGAGTGTGTTATCATTCTTATGCGTTTTTTTTGTTTAACTATCAGATAAGGTGTCCTTTTCATTTCTTATTAATCAATATAATAACTCCAAAAAATATAAAAAATAGTTAAATAAATGATGATGAACACGTGGAAGTGAAAATAAAGCAAATGTGTCATGTTGCATAAAGTAAGAAGAACATCTTACATTAATTAAAATCTATCAAAAACTTAAAAATAGGAAAGAAATTCATTAATAAGACTAACCAAATTTTATGATTTTAATGAATTTCAATTAGTGAAAGAAATGGATTAAATAATATGTTCTAAGTTTTTTTAATAGGCACAAAATCAACTAATTACTATAATTGACCTATTTTTATCACATTAACGTTAAAGAAAATCTTAATACAATCCTTTATACTTTTCCATTGTATATAACTAAGATATTTTGAACACCATCTCCCAAAAAGTGTGATGACATTTGAAAGATACAGTTGTTTAGCATAATTGTGACCATGGTTAAAAGTTACAAACTTTTTATTTATTTTTCTTGTAGAAGTGCATGATGAGATAGGAACAAATATACATTTTAACAATGATAAACAAACAATGGCTCGTCCCAAATTAACTGTTTGAGAGAAAGAACAAATCATTTATATTGAACCCAAAATTTTTTAACATCTTAGCAACAACACCACACAAGATCTGCATCTCGATCATCGTCATCATCGATCAATCAACCCAAACTTGCTTCAGGGAAAAAAAAAATTAAAACAGGAACATGAAAAATGAGGCATCCTGGGACTTACATTCAGAAACAAGAAACGGCAATAACTGCAACAACAAAGGTAACAACTTCAACTGTTTTCCTTTTCAAACTCACTGCACTGGAAGCATCAGCGGACGAGTCGGAAGACCCTGCCGGAGAATCAGCGGCCCCTGCTCGGACATTCTTCTCCGGCTTGGACGGCGCCGGAGCCTCCGCCGGTGCTGCCGCCGGAGCCGTGGAGCCAAAAAGTGCCATAGGAAGAAGCACCTTATCGACCTGATACACCGCGAGCTGGTTATCGCTGAATATAGTGTTGGAAACTGTTGTATCAACCACCCCGGTTGTTAGATTCACTTGGTTCCCGGAGGTGGTGACGTTCAGAGGGTATTCTCCGTCGTCGCTGTTCCCAGCTTGTGTGTGTAAAGGGTTACTTGCGGTTTGGAACTGTGAGATGGAGTAGAGAGTGGGGAGGATGTGGAACTGCACCAGCTGCATCTGGTCTTGCGAGTTTATGGAGTTTAGTGTTCCTGCTTTTAGGCTTGAGAATGCGTTGTCGGTGGGTGCAAACACTGTTATGCCTTGGTTTGAGTTGTTGAGCTGTGAGTTGAGTCTGTCAGCTGTTTGTGTGGCTTTGAGGAGTTTCATGAAGGTTGTGAATTGCCCTGCTTTTTCTAGCACCTGGGTGATGTTGGTGGGTCCTGCTGGTGCTGCTGGTGCTACTTGGGCTGAAATTGTTTGAATGAAGAGAAGAAGGAGGAAATGGAAAAGCTTTGCCATTGCTGTGAAGAAAAAAGCTTAGAAGAAGATTAAGATGGTGGAAGGAAGAGATGTGGTATTGTAATATATACATCAAAGAGAGGGTGCATGGAGATTCCATATTAGGTGAAAGGTTGCAATTAGTATAAGGTGGCAAGAGGCCCTCATGCAATCAATTTTCTTTCCAAAAGCTTGATATTACAGGGAGGGAGAATTGCTTCCTTTGAATGGTCATTTTTTAAGTGGCCTTATCTCTAGTGAATGTGTGAGTTGTTGGTGGTCTGTTAGCAGCTTGATATCGGGTGGAATAGAATGTTTAAGAAAATTCGTTAAGATAGACTCTAACTTGGTTCTGATACCATGTTAGAAATGGGCTTTAAGCTTAATTCAACCCCACAAAATTGACTTGTAAGGTGAGGATTGCACCCACTTATATATTGTGAATTAGTCTTATCTCTAGTCGACGTGAGACTTTCAAAAAAATATCAATTGTCCTTCATTATATAGTTACAATTTTGTCTGTGAAAGACATTTTAAAAGATAGAAGAAAGAAGAGATATTAAAATATTTTAGATCTCGACTTCTAAACGACCTGAAACTATTGAATTTGATAATATAAGTGTTTTTATTGGTGAAGATCCGGAAATGGGTGATGATTTTTGTTTGAGAAAGTTTTTGTTGAAGGGACCACTTGCTAATGGTGTTGTTTAGGTATGTAAATACTTAATAAGGCAATCCTAGATGCTTGTAAGAAAAGCAATGTGCTTTACAGAAATTTTTTGCTTTGTGAAGAAGTGATGATGAGGTGGGTGTTAGTTAAGGAGGGTCAATTTGATGTTGTCCCGTTTCCTTTTCTGTGGTGGTTGTCACGATGCAAGATGACTTTAAATTTCAGGTAACCGTAACAGTTTCTCACACATTTGTGTCAATTGAATTGATTCAGAGTTAATGGTATGAAAACTTTAGTTAGTGATCAGTGACCATAATATACATATTTTTTAGCTGCAACTGTACGTAGTGAAATTTCAGTTCATCTGCTATACCCGTATATCTAAATATTGTATCAACAATCCATTGCAGTAAGAAGTAGGTTTTCTATTTATACAATGAAAACGATTCATGGACATTGTTTGCTATAAGACAAAAAAAATGGTTATGATAGAAGGAAGAGTTAATATGATATCAGAAGAAGAAAGAAAGAGACAGAAATAATTAATGGCGTCCACTGCATCTAATTAATTCTCTGGATTCGAGTTATTTTGCAGTTGATGTTATTTTTTGTGTTTGCATACTAAGTGTGCTCTGTTTTTGGTGTACAATGAAATTGTGAAACTATGTACTCTCTTCATTTATCAAGAAATCCAAAGAGAATAGATACATGCTAAATGTAAAGTTTCAGTAGAAAAAAAATTAATGTTTTAATATAACATTACTTTTTTTTTTCTTTAATTTCATCGGTACTAAACTATGTTTTACTTTGATGGTTTTATTTTGTTTTACTTTATTTTTATCTTTTAAAAAGTTATGCAGACGACACTGTAGAAAATGTCATAAGCTAACAAAACAAATATTGCCATTATACTTGTTTATATTAGTATAACTTTCGTCTAATGAAAATCAAGCTAATAAAATTTGGATTGATTTATACTCACAACACGACATAAATTTAGTAAACACCTTTCCTACATCATTTCATTAAAGTGATATATCGCAGAGGTTTTTACACTAATAACTCCAGTTTCGTTATTAAAAACTGTACTAATAATATCAAGCTTAATATAACAACTAATATTTTTAAGATTTCTTGTTGGTGGGTGTATACATAAATAATCTCAATTTATTCACTGAAATAAACTAAAGTTAATTACAACATATAGCAAATCAAATAGACAAGGAAAGTTTTGCATACATACATTAACTAACTAGACATAACTTTTCATTTGGATTAAATATTTTTGCAAGTGTACCCATTTTTAAGTTTCAGTATCAAGTACCAAGGAATCAGAGTAGTATTCAAGTTATACAATGTTTGTTTATAAGCTTTTACAAAAATTTAAATGAGTACTAAAAGATAAATAAATAAAAATAAAGACAAAAGATAAATTATAAGATATAAAAATAAAATAACAAGATAAAAATATATTAATGTTTTTTTTTTCAGAATGAGTCTTCTTAAGTGAGAAAACATGTCTTTAATGTTAGATATTATTTTTTAATCTAATTTTAAGTATTTTATCTCACTTTTAACAAATTATCCAAATTGTTATATTTATTAATAAAGATAAAATAAACAAATAATAAAATTTCTAAAATAGAGTCATTTAAAAAAAAAAATCTAACTTGGGAGACCGAATGAATACAATCCAAAATACAAAAAATTATTGGAATGTAGGTCAAAATCATGGAGGTGCATTAAGAAATGTTATATACCATAGCTGACCCAACCTTCGGATAAGCCCAAAATCTCGGTTTATGTTGGCCCAGTAAGCAAAGAGGCTTAGGATTCCGCATAACACACGCTCCTGGATCATATAATTGGAATTCATTTGTAACAAACTAACATTTTCTTCAATTTCTAATGATAGATTTTGTTTTCTCAAAAACAAGATTATAATTATTCTTAAGAAATATAGAGAATAAGTCTAATATTGAGAGTTCCCTCTCAAATGAACTCTGACTTGAGATGAGAGTGGATTTCGTAGTATATTCCTTTTAACAACTTCATTACTACTACGCAACGCGGTTTAGCGGGTTTCGGAGAATCCATTTAGTGGGCCTTTGACATGGACTCCTAAAAGGCCCAAATGCCTATGGCACGCACGCACAACAAAACATGGACAGTGAAAGATTGCGCAACACAACAAATCAGAAGACACACATTGATGAAATGTTATGGTGCTTCATTGTAGAGTAGACTAGCTTGCTTGCCTGCAGGAATTAGCGCATCGAACCTATCGGCGGAATCGGGTTTTTCTGTTCAAAAAGTGTGAGCTGATACGATCAGATAAGATAAGAAGAGAGCAAAAAAAAAAAAAAAAAGTTGTAACTAATTCGCAAATGGCAATCGTGACCGTCGATTACGTTGACCGATGAATATAAAAAAGACGCGATTCGCACTTGCCATCCCCATTGGCATCGCCAGCGCACACATCAAATCAAACAGCCGCAAACCCTTAGTCTCTTCTTCTCGTTGGCGTCCCCTCTGATCCGTGCTGGCAGCGAAGAAGCCATTGCTGGGCCTTCCAAACCCTAACAGAGTCACGCACTCAATTGCGATGTGATGATCGTTCACACGTGACGCTACACGGCACGAAGATGAACACATCCAACGGCATCATGACACAGTCGTCTTCGTCGGGAGCCACACAGTCGCCGGGGCTCAAAACCTATTTCAAAACTCTCGAGGGAAGATATAAGCTTCAATACGAGAAGACTCACCCTTCCGGTCTTCTTCATTACGCCCATGGAAAAACCGTTACTCAGGTTTTCTCTAAACCGACTCAATTCTCTTTGTCATGACGCTTGCTGCTCTTTTTTGCTATTGCTTGTGATTTTTGGTGTTAGGGTTGTAGAGACTCGCTTTCTTCATTGCTTATTATGTGTAATTTTATAATCTATCTTTTTACATCGTTTTTTATTTATTTCTGCTTTGATTCATTCCTAGGAGTTTCCTTGATATTCATTATATTCTCTAATCTTGACTCACCTGCGTTCTGATTTTCTCTTCTGAATTCAATCGTGGCGATGTTTTTTAGGGGAATGTTGGCATTTTTGGGATGAGCAATTGATCTTGGCATTCTATTCAACATGTGGTTTTATTGCCTTTTAGTATTATTTTGTAATAGTTTCGGGGAATTCTGTAATGCTTTTTTCGTTACTGTTTATTGAGTCAAAACGATGCTTGTCTTGACATATGAGTGTGCATTGCTGGTTTGATTGAACGATTAGGTAACCCTGGCACATCTCAAGGACAAGCCTGCACCGTCTACACCAACTGCGTCGTCCTCAAGTTTCAGTGCCAGCAGTGGTGTTCGGTCTGCGGCAGCTAGATTATTGGGAGGAAGCAACGGAAGCCGGGCACTTAGTTTTGTCGGAGGCAACGGTAGTAGCAAGAATAATGGAGGGAACAGTAGGATAGGTTCCATTGGAGCCTCCAGTACAAGTAGTTCAATGGCTAATCCAAATTTTGATGGGAAAGGGACGTATCTTATATTCAACGTCGGTGATGCAATTTTCATTAGCGACTTGAATTCTCAAGACAAGGTATATTATTATTCGGACTTTGATTGTTTTTAAGAATTTTGGATTCACTTCATGAGGTGTTTCTTTGTTGCGTGTAGGACCCCATAAAGTCTATTCACTTCAGTAACTCGAATCCAGTGTGCCATGCGTTTGATCAAGATTCTAAGGATGGGCATGATTTGCTCATTGGTTTGAACTCTGGCGATGGTAAAGAAGTCTTTGCTAAAATTTAAATTTTCATGTTTTAAGGAAAATCAAGTGTTATGAATTTATTGTTTCTGTGCATTATTGTAGTCTACTCAGTGTCACTGAGACAGCAATTACAGGATGTTGGTAAAAAGCTTGTTGGGGCCCTGCATTACAACAAAGACGGTTCAGTCAATAACAGGCAAGATATGATTATTCTATCCCTTGTGCTCTTTTAATTATGGGTGCTAATTTTTCTCAGAATTGTTGAATGGCCTAATTTTCAAGAGTTCTTTTTCTTTATGCAAAGAGTAGTAGGCAATTGGAATTACGTACAATTCTGAATTTTGAGTGCTTCGTGTGCTGATACACATAAGAGGGAGAGATTCATTCTCGAATGTTGATTCTGATGAGTCAACCTTATAAGCAACAACCATTTTTTCTTTTAGAAATCTCTGGGTATTGATTGAGCTCGTAGGTCAGTTTTCAAGAATAGATTATAAATTAATATTATGCACCGGTGGTTCGACTTAGGTAATTTATATACTTTGACTGTCACTCTGTAATCAAAATGAACAATATAGGTCGTGCTAGTTTCTGATTTAATGGGTGTCCTAAAGAGTCTGGTTATGGAAGATTTGCTATTTCTATTAAATGATTTGAATTACTTCAAAAATTAAATATTCTTAATTTATGATTTGATATTAATAAATACTTTCCTTTTCATTGAAACACTTTCCAATTTTCTTTCCTAAACTAGTGAGTGAGTAAGGCGCTCATTAGAATTCAGGCAAGGTTATTTATTGTTTATGTTGTTGTGGTTGCCGATAATGATGCCTATTACGTTGTGTACATGCTCATTATTACTCACATATCCTGATTCCTTCCTATCAAACCCTATTTAAGAGTAGATGGAAGGTTTTTTTGTTTCCTATGGGTTCTTTCAGGATGTCATCCTGAAAACTAAGAAAGATACTATTTCAGTTTGTGAAAACACGTTGAGATGTGCAAATTTTTTTTGTTTGAATGTCTTGGTGAATGGTGATCCTGGACATGGTGATTTGTCTGTTATGTGAATGAAGATTTGATGCAACCATGATCCCAAGGCTCAGGTACCATGTCACTTTAATGTGACTGGAAGAATGGTTGTTAAACTATAGTGTCAATTCATAAACTTGTTAACTAGCTCATTCCTGCAAATTGGCCTGAGTTGATTGTAAAGTCATTTCTTGGTGAACTCTGAGGCGAGATCGCTTATAATTCCAAGTTCATATGCGAGTTGGCAGGTCGACCTCCAAGTCCATTTTATAATGGTGCTGCACCATGTAATTTCTCCAAGTAGTATTGCCTGTTATGTCACCCTTGGCTGGAGTGCTCATTTAGAACCCCACTTTTTGATTATCCCTTACTATTTGTGATTGATGCTACTGCTGCTAGATGTTTTTCTGCCATTTTTGCTAGTTGCTTCATTGCTGATGCTGCTAGCTGTTTCATTATTGCTTGGTCTGTGAGAAAAGTGCATCACAGAAGTTGGCAACCTTGAGTGAAGCATGCTTATGAGATACTAGTCTCATAGATTTTCAATTATTCATCTTTCTTCAATTTTTACAATTTTAGAATTCCTTTATCCCATCCTTTTCAATGTCTATTTGTTCTTTAAATTTCGACCAGAATTAATTATAAATATAAAAATGATAGTTAATTATGTCTAAACATTTTCTATGATAATGACTATGGTTAAGGATTTATTCTTTTCGATTATTTGATGCCTTTTAGAATAGGGGTCCTATTCAAATCCAGTAGACTAGTTGGCCTAAAAAATGCTCTGAATTGAGTCAGAACATGGTTTTCCCAGTCAGTGGAAAAGTTTGTTTGATGGTATGCACGAGGTTTGTCTTAAATGTATTATTTAACTTGGTAAATTATGTGAATGTTGATATCAGTGGTTGTAATGCTTTGCATTGAGTGGTAGAGAAGTTAGAGATCAGTATCTGAATTGTGAGTTGTTATAATTGTATGGCTAACTTCTAGAGCTTTAATTTAATATGTTGGAATGTTTTGCCAAAGATTCTGATTGAAACTCTTAATTGGTGCATTTTGAATTGAACAGTCGTTGTACATGCATTGCTTGGGTGCCTGGAGGTGATGGTGCTTTCGTTGTATCTCATTCTGATGGTAATTTGTACGTGTATGAGAAGGTAAGTATCGATTATCAGTGGAGAATCTTATTTTATGGTTCACTAAGAATGTGATATTTCTTATAGTAAGTTGAGATGATATGTAGCTTTTCTTTCCCATTTCAGAACAAAGATGGTGCTGCTGATTCTTCTTTTCCAGTTGTAAAAGATCAAACTCAATTTTCTGTTGCCCATGCACGTTACAGTAAGGTATTGAGTTTAATGACTTTTTGTTTTCTAAATAACTTACTGCTATAAAACTTACTTTCCCCCCCTTTTGATCTAACTATATATTTTAATTTTTCTGTTGTGAATTAAGCCTATATCACTTGTTAGTAATGACTGCTTAGTTCTTGTAGAACTTTGCAGCTTTCTCACTCAATACTTTATTGGCAATACTACTAATACATCCCTAGGCATAATTAGTTTTTGGATGATATGAACTCTACAGCTTGTAGTTCTGGAGAATATGTTTTCTATCCTTTTTTGAAAAATGTTGACTTTTGCAGAGTAATCCCATAGCCAGATGGCATATATGCCAGGGTTCAATTAACAGCATTTCTTTCTCAATGGATGGAGCATACTTGGCAACTGTTGGACGAGATGGTATATCCAATTTTATCCTCACAGCATGAAATATCTACTCGTTTCCAAGTCCTTAAAAGTATAACATCTCAATTTATTTTACTTGCTGCGTCCAGGTTATTTGCGAGTGTTTGATTACTCAAAAGAACAACTTATCTGTGGCGGGAAAAGTTACTACGGTGCTTTGTTATGCTGTGCGTGGAGGTTAGGCATGCTTGGCTCTAGTCAATTTATTAATGAAAATGGCAATTATGGATCTTTCCTATTTCTTTTGTTTGCCTTTTAATCTAGAGCTTATAAAATATTAATACATTAGATTTTTTTATTGATTCTTATTTCTTTGTATAGAAATTCATAATTGAAAATCTGCTTTGACAGCATGGATGGAAAATATATTTTGACGGGAGGGGAAGATGATTTAGTTCAAGTTTGGAGCATGGAAGATCGGAAGGTTGTGGCATGGGGTGAGGGACATGGATCGTGGGTAAGTTACGCGTTAATTTTTAGCAGTGGCAACTTTTTCTATATATAGGGCTTATTTTGGTTGGCTTCAAATGCTGTGATCAGGTGAGTGGAGTTGCTTTCGATTCATATTGGTCATCACCAAACTCAAATGACAATGGAGAGACGGTTATGTATCGTTTTGGTTCTGTTGGTCAGGTACTCAGAAAAAAAATGTTTTGTTTAAAATATTTTGATAGTGGGAGTTGAGTAATAATTGAAATTGAGTGATGGTTTTATAAACTCAGGATACACAATTACTTCTATGGGACCTGGAAATGGACGAAATCGTGGTGCCATTGAGACGGCCACCTGGTGGATCCCCAACATACAGTACTGGAAGCCAGTCATCACACTGGGACAATGTGGTCCCATTGGGTAGCTTGCAACCTGCTCCGAGTATGAGAGATGTTCCAAAAATATCTCCTTTGGTTGCTCACCGCGTGCATACTGAACCACTCTCTGGGTTGATATTTACCCAGGAATCTGTCCTCACTGCCTGTCGGGAGGGTCACATTAAAGTCTGGATGAGGCCAGGACTTGCTGCTGACACCCAATCAACCAACTCTGAAAACTTGTTAGCCACCTCTCTCAAGGACAAGCCTTCACTCTCAACCAAGATCACCAATTCTCCCTACAAACAATGACACACTGTTTGGTCCAACTTATTTTTAACTTTTCTTCTCCTGGGCCAAACAACATTTATATACAACTTATTAAATTTTTAAGCTACTACTTATTTTATAATGTAAATCTCTTCAAAAAACACTAGTTTTTAGATAAAAGCTACTTGGAGCTTTTTTTTTGTTAAGCCTCCTTTCGGTTATATTTATCCTTTTTCTATTCTTTTTCTAAAACATCCTTTTTTACTGCTTTCCCATTTTGCTTCTTCTCTTGCTTCATTTTATTTTCAGGTTACGTCTCAACCTTGCCACTTTTTCTTACTCTTTTCTCTAAAACAAATTCTAAAAATTCTCAATCAACAAACAACTCTTGTCACATTTTTAATTTCCATGCTACAACAATCTAAAACTTCAGTTACACAATCGAATAATTCCGTCACCATTTTTTATGATAGACTTTCACTAATCCTTTAGTCAATTTTTTCAGTATTTATATATTAGTTGCTAATTGATAATTTTTTATGTAACTTGTACTAATAACAATCCTTGAGGGCTTTCGAAAAAAAAATTCTGCCGTCTTTGAAAAATATAAACAGCGAAAATCTAAAACTTCAAAGCAAATGTCGTGATTTGGGAGCTGAAGGGTGGCGGAATCGTGTTGGCGGTCATTGTTGATAGGTTGAAATACATCTGATAAAGATAAAGTCACATCATCATTTACAAATTCGAGAAAATTAACAAACTTTTGCGCTCTTTTATGTTTGTATTGTGAAGGAGGTTCCAGAGTTTGTCCTTATTTATTTGCAACATTAAAATCCAATTGTGAAATGGAAGTTACTTAAAATACATTTTTTTTTGGGATGTGGGAAGTATTTGAAATAGTTGTTAGTGTTAACACAAAAGATAAAAGTGTTTTTTTATTAGTGTTGGTACATTTTAATATTAATAAAGTATGTAATTGGAAAGTCTAGTGTAGCGTTCCATAGCCATACTACGGTGGCATTACAAGGGATAATTGCTTCCCTTGGTAAGAGATTTTCTATTGTCATTTAATATTTCATTATTTTTTATGTAAGGGGAAAATAAATTACAAGGTAAATTTATGTGCATGTCATGAACTAAAGGTTTTTTTTTTTTTCAATTTTGGTGAGATATTAAATTAGAGGGAGAAGATAACATGTCATGAAATTCGATTTGTTGAAATAAAGTTAAATATTATATGTCCATTATATTTAAATATAAATAGGTTGAAATAGGACTATAAAAAATATATTTATTCATCTTTTCTCTCTTGTGTTTGAATTAGAGAGTGAATTTAAGCTGTCATGCAACAAATGTACCAAAATAACGACATTATAAATGAAAATTCAGACTATCTTTTTTACCAATGCATTTGAAAACCACTATACTGGAATCCACACCAATGCTATTACTATCATCTACATTTAGCCTTTTTTATTAAATATTATAGATGTCAAGTAACATTTGTGAATGCCATTTTCGTTGAAGAAATTTGATGACCACCTCAAATATAATTTTTCCTTCCGACTGAGCCTTTTTTGTTCACAAAATTTCAACTCGAGACTCTACAAGGAGTTGAGCATAGTTGTACCCAACTTAACATAACGTTTTTTATTTACATTTCAACTTATTATCCATGGTTTTATGCCTTCAATCAAGTGTTGCAATTAATCATTTGTTTTCATGAGCTATAAGCTCTGTCTGAATGCAGAAAGGGGTTATGCATAGAGTAGATGAAAGCAAAACCTTGATGATCATTCATCAGTGTATAAAGGCATGTACAGTGATAATGCCCTTACAACAAGAAGCCAATATTCTAAAAGTTTCGGTACATTTTGAAAAAACATATACGAAAAAACAAAAATAGGCAAAGGAAGAATTGAAGAACATAAGAAAATAGCACCTTTTGGTCATATATGAAAGGATTTAGCGGAAAATTCAGAAGCAGAAAAGCATCACTCGTTTGTGGTGACATTATTTTGCAGAAAATAATGGAGAAATCTTACTGCGATCATTGGAGCTGGAAAGAAGCACAAAAGGTATTAAGAAAAGGAGAGAAGACAAGTCGCATAAAAAGCTTTATGTAGACATTTTCTGTGACACAAAACTAAAAAGTTAAGTGAGATTGATACTAACTAACTTCACCCTTTTTATTTCAATTTATGTATGCCAAAAGGTAGAAAAAAAGACCACATTGTTATCTTCAATTTGATGTTCTTTATAAGAAAACTATCATAAACTTGTTTTAAATCACTCCTTTTAATATGTCCTTTTTTTCTAATATTGACATATATTTATTAAATATCATGAACTTTAATTTATTTTGCTTTTTCTTTATTACTAAATTTAGTGATTTTCCATTCATTTTATTTCATAGTAAAAAGAGTATTAAAGAGTAGTCTTGTTCTAAAAATATTTTAGGACTCAAATTTATAATACACTCGCGTGATAAATTTCAGTTATAAAAAATTAAAATAGATTATATAATTTGATGTAAATATTAATATTCTTTTATCCATTGTAAGATGCATTTACCTTTCATGATTTATACATTAATTTATACATTAATTTCTAATAAAAAATAATTTTCATGACATATGATAAATCATTTACAATATAAAACTTTGTATAAATATTTACCACTACACTTTTCGGACAATATATTTATTATCCTCTTGCAGTGTATGAAGGAAAAAGATTGCCTTAAATTTAAGAAAGCTGTGTCTATTAATAAGGGAAAGAGAAGTTTAAAGTATATTAAAAAGAACAATTGTTTACGTTAAATATATAAATTTATTATAGTTAAAACTTGTAATAAATACATTATATCCATGAAATATATTTTAAAAAGAAGTAAGAATCTTTGTCAAAACATAAACCACCCTATACACTTTCAAGGCAACAAGAAATCAAAGAATATTGATTTTGCTTTATTAACTGTTATATTATGATATTGAAAGTCTTATATTGACTTGGTATAGAACAAATTTATAATATATAAGTGTAAATTTTATTGTACAAATCAGTTTTGTAAGTTAAATTTGATTTAAAGTTCTTAATATGATAACAAGTCATGAATTTAAGTTCATCCTATTATATTTATTGGGTTTATTGTGTTATCTATATCGAAAAAATTATTTTTCGTTAAATCTACCTAAACGTTGTTCTCAAAATATTCAAATATAAGCTAAACATGTAAGGGTGTAGCTTTCATCTCATCACTTGATGAAACCATTGGTTTACTTCCCCGAGTAGAGCATAATCACATCAAATAAAAAACACTATAATATCAACATAAAAAGGATTAATTAATTAGTCATCCCAAACACAAAAACCCATCAAATTTTATAGTACCAACAAAAGTGGGAACGGTTGTTTGCATAAACAAAATGTCCACCTCATTAAAAGCTCTTTTAAGTTACATTTCTAAGTAAACCATGTTTTAAATAAATGGGAGAGATAATACGGGTAAACATATCACCTTAATTTAGCAATAAGACAAAACGAAAGCAACACATTAGGATAAAAAGAACAACTTACATCACACATACTACATTGGTTGGTGGAAAATCAACGTAAAATTAATATATGATGACTTATTTGTTAATGAAAAAAAAAATCTTTGTGAAACCTGTATTACAAAATATTAGACCCTTTGAAAATGAATTTGGTGACGACCAATAATAAACGGTATGATAGATTATCAAATCGTGTTAGAATAAATTTTTAATGTTTTTTATAGAATGAATTTTAAGTATAATCCAACTTTACATACATCTTAAATAAAATATTACATAACTAAATAAAATATTACATTTAAAATCACTTGTCTTTTCTCTTTTCTAGATCTTGTGAAGTTGTATATCTATGGACTAATATTGATGATATTTAAGGCAATCTTGACCCCAAAAAAATTAAAAATTTATTTTACTAGATGGACTTAGAATCGAGGTAAATTTGAAAATAAAAAATCATTTTTATTACTTAGATTTTTCATGATCAAGTAAACTTTTTAAATTTATGGGAATTATACTGTATGGATTGGTTAGTAGGTCGATCATCGGCCAATTGAGATTATTTGAAAGAAGATTTGTCTAATGGAGGTTATGATATGACTCTCCTTGACTGCTATGGTCTGTCAGCATAGATGTAAAGCGTATTACATTGGTTGATCACTGGTCGGTTGAGATCACTTCAAAGAAGATTTGCACTTATGGAATCAACAATGAGCGGGAATTAGTCATATTCCTTATACAGTGCCAACAATTGGACTGTCCATGGGATTTCACCCTTGGGTCCACTTATGAAGATATGTGTAACACCAATCGGCTACGAGTCGATTTCCCTTTCCAATTTGAGTAGTTGGATTGTCCCCAATATTCCACCCTAGTGTCCTCTTATGCAAGATAGGTATGACATTGTCCAACAAGCCTAACAAAACGACGTCAGAATAAATCAAGCAACTTCGTAGGTTTAAAAAGTAATTGGACCCTGATTAGGCCAACCCTAATTGTGGGTCCACGTAGAAAATTATAAATACAAGTCAAAGCATGGTTGTTGTTAGGATTGTTTCTAACATTTATGACGACATTTATTGTTTTTGTCCGATCGAATCCTAACTGACATAAGCATCATAGTGCCTTTAGCAGAAGGATCGATCGGAACGGACGACTGGAGCGAATGATTAAAGACTCGACAAATTGTTTTAGTAAACGTTCCAACCCCTACACCCGAAACATGAATAAATGTATTATGGGTTAAATATACTTTTGATCCTTCAATTTTTAGTGAAAATTGAAATTAGTCTCTCTTGGAAACTTAGAACCAATTTAGTTTCTAAACTTTGTCGATGCGTGAATTTTATCTTTTTAACCAAATTTTATTTAATTTATTTGACGTTTCAAACACTTTTCATTATAATATTTTAGTTTGTTTCCTGTTTGACATATATTCGCTTTAATATTAGTTGTGAAATGTGTTCGAAACGTCCAATAAACTTTTAAAAAAATTGGTTTAAATGACTAAATCCACGTATTTATAAAGATAATAGACTAAATTTATTCAAGATTTTCAATAAGGACTAGTTTCAATTTTCACTAAAAATTGAAAGATAAAAACATATTTAATCCATATATTATTTATAGGGCAAGATGATATTACTTACATAGATTATGATATCTCGATCTTTGTAAGATAACATGCATTATACACCTAATCATCATATTAAATGCAAATAAAGTATAATGACAACTTAGACAATTAGCTTGAGCTCATTCAAAGTCGTTAAAATATCATAAATATGTATGTTATTTATTTATTACACATCTTTTTTAATCTAATTTATGTCTTTACTAAAAAAGTATTAATATTATAATTTAAAGAAATACCAATCTATTATTATGGTGATCTAGATCCTACATATTAATATGTACGTATAAATATTATTTTGTTTAAGATTTGTAATGTTGTAAATTGAAGATATAAATGAAGAGATATTTCAAGTATTAATGTGTACGTTAATTGTAGGATTAATACAATTAAACTAAATAATCATTTTAAAAATTTTAGTATTAGAGTCAATTTCGGTGAAGATACTGATATCTCTGTGACTTTGTCGGTGACATGTTAAAATGAACAAATAATTATATGCTATAAAACGAGTAAACTGAGTGTTCAACTCAGTTTTCTAGCTCTAACAAATAAGCTGTAACGAATTTAAAGTATATCATTTACTAATTTATAATTGTTTCTTGAACAATTTTTTTATGTAACAAAAACTAATCACTTATGATAAATAAATAAAAAATAAACAGTGCCGCAACATAAATTCTTTAATAATGATCTAATACAGGATACGTGCCTTCGCATGAGTCTACTATATAGTATAAAAATTAATGAATATGTTTTGAAAGTAAATAAAAAAAAACATTAATGTAAATATTTGAAAGAAACATGAGAAGGAAGAACAGGGACATATATAATGTTCAAATTAAAGATTAAATATATTAAAATCCCAAATAAAACAAAAATAATATGACACAAATTATAGAAACTATGTTAACTGTTTGTTGATTTTGAACAATATTTATAATATAAGTAACTTGATAATGAAGTGAAGTGTGAAATGAATTTAGGGAAACTATAGAATTAATTGTTTATCAGCAGAATATTATTTTTAGGCTACTTGCTTTATCAAAAACTTAATTTTATAAATATATATTAATCTCTTTTCGGTAATTACTAATATTAAAAATTAACAGTTATAAATTAAGAATTATTTAACAATGTAAAATATATAATATTTGGATTAAAATTGGAAAGGAGCCTGAATTATGAATATGATTGCTCATTCCATTAACATTATTTTGTCAGCCTGGCATATTGGGGACATGACACCTTCATTTTTGTCGAAACTCGTACATAAAATTTTAATATTTTTTTCCTTTTTATCAATTTTGTCACTAAAAAGTGCTTACATAATCTTACCTGATCTTATCACGTAATATTTTTTTATTATTCGTAATATGAAATCATCACGTGGCAGCATCAGAGTAGTTTAATGGCAAAATAAATACAAATAAAAACTGAAAAAATTATAGAAAAGTGAAAATTAATATTTTTTCAACTTAAAAACATGAAATCGAACCCTGAAATTAAAGGTAGATAAATAATAGTTTTAAATACACTCTTCACTTGAAAATATATTAAACTTTGTTTTCAATTTTTTAATTTCTTACTTTTATTTGTGTAATACTTAAAGCTTTTTGTTTCCCGTTATAAAAAAAATTCTCAAATAAATATTTTTTTACATAAATTCATCACTTGATAAACTCGTGAAAGCGTGTTTGTAATAAAAAAAAAAACTAGTGTAAATTTTTTGACTGCTAAAAGATTCACAAAAGGAATAATTAAAAAAAATGAAGAAAAATCAGGAGAAAAATTGATTTAACCATAAAATTAAGGATCACTGCACAAAAGATGAAAAGTTTTGTTTGAATTTTGAAGTTTCCATTTTAGTTTCAGCATTTATTATATCTGTCAGTCTTTCATTGGCTCAATGTGTCGGTGCACAGTGTCTGGACAGTACACAGTTTAGCAAGTTGCAAGATTCTTTTTTTCTAAAGTATTTATATTTAAATAAATATTATGTTTATATGAACATACACTTTTACACAATTTTTCTTATAATTCAAATTTTTCTCTATGAAAATATGAAAATTCCTTGAAACATGAATCAAGCTATTTATATTGAATATATTAGTTTAAATTTATTTTCCTAATCGTTCTTGCAACTTTTTCTCTCTTTTATGTTGCCGTAAGTATTATTTTAGTTTTTTTTTTTCTTGATACCTTTTCTTCGCTCTAAGGAAGTGTGCACTATTCCTCCACTAACTTAAATCTATTATATCAATTTTCAAGAATTTATTAAGATTTTAATGCTTACAACCACTCCATAGCTAACACACTTACATTGAAAATAAAAAATATAATAATTTTTAATTTCAAGCCCAACTAATAGATTCAATTTAATAAGATTATATGAAATGAAATTTCATCCATAAATGTAGACAAAAAGGGAAATGTATGATGAGGGTTAAATTTTTAATTTTAAAAATTGTAGTAGGGTTTCCAATTCTAATAAGTGTGGTTGAATTTAAGCACATAAAAGGCCATTAAATTCTTTACGTTTCTAACAAACCTTATCATGTAATTGAGCAAATGGACCTTTCTTATGGTTGATGGAACATATAGTTATATCAATGGTTTTCACTATTCTTTAATAATGTGATGTTTTTATTTCTACCTGAAATTTATTATGGTTATAAATTCTCATATGTTTACTTTATTAATTGACTAAATATAAAGGTAATAATGACGGGTGTGGATTTTGAATTAGCCTTTTAATTAAGTTAAGAAAATAGTGAATATAATATATAAACAAATGTTTTGTCAGAATATATTTATTTGTCTTTTGTAAAGTTAAGAAATATAATTTTTTATTTCTATTTTATTCTTCATTTTCTATATCCTTCTATTTTCTTCTACATTTTTTCTTTATGACGGTCTCTTCCAACTTCATTACTCACTTTTGTTAAAGTAGAAGATTTTAAGTCTTTGGAACCATCGAAACAAAATCCTAACATCAAATTATGATAATTTTAGTTGAGTAAGTTCAGTTATTTCTTATAGTCCATATGCAAAACTTATAAAAGTGAAAAAAAAGGTTTAAATTAAAAACCAAATGTAAATCTTTGAATTATTATAATTAAGATTTTATTTCTTGAAAGTGATTTGTTCAGGGATATATTTTGGAGACTACAAAGAAATTGAGGCGAGAGAAGTTAATGAATGTTTCATTTATTCCACTTATTGAAATTGAAGATTGTGTATATATCACACTATTCGTATAACCAAGGAAAAACATTTATTTAACACCATCATGTTTATTTTATTTTCTTTTTATATGTATATTTCATCTTCTTATTCGTCTATATATTTATCTATTATTATTTTTATTGAATATATTTAAATTCAATTTAAATATTTTTTAAAATAAATTGCTAAAAAAAAAACTTTCGTACTATTTCTCTATGATAATTTCCAAACCTAGATTATAAAACAACTTATAGTGGAGAAAGAGAGTTCCGTTCCCACTAATAAACTGTTAGGTGTAATGTCTTTTTCTTTAAATTATAACATTAATATTTGACAGATGAAAATATATCTAGAAGCATCTTATTTTAAAAATATTTTTCAAAATTCTGCTAAACCTTTATCCTAAGAAATAGTTTAAAAAACTATGCATTAACTCTTCCAAACAGCCATAATAATTGTTTCAAAACGTTTACTTTGTACGTATTGTCTTGTGAAGTTTTTATTCCATTAGCAATTGTTCTACGTACAAAAATCAATAATGTCAATAATTTTTTTATTGTGCTTAAATTAAAGTGATATATTTGTGAGCATTTTACACATTTTTGTATTGAGTACATTGTCATTTATATTACTATTTAATTGAGTAAGATTATGGTTTAGGTAATTTGAATATATTTAAATGTCTTGATTTTGACGAATAAGAATGTTTTTCTTTAATTTTCTTAAATTATTTTAATAAATTATTGTTAAATTCAAATTTGTTTTATTGAGTTAGGTCCAAAATTACACCAGACTTAATCAAACTCACTTACACCCTTAGTTAATGCCATAACTAATTATTCGTCAAGTATCAAGAACTTCAATAAATCTTTCCCTAGTAAAGAATGTCGTTAAGAACATATGTTTAATATACCAATAAGTTAAATTAATTGAAATTTATAAAATCAAGAGGTAACTATTAAATAAGAAGCAGGACTCAAAAATGTGTTTTTCAGTCATTTTCAATCAATAGCAGGGAAGGCGTTAAAAGGATACATTAGGAAATATGTTGCAAACATTTTTCTTATGTCATTTATTAAAAAAACCTCTCTGGTCCCTTTTACTCATAAAGTATTTTGGATTTTTATTTTATATTTCTATTTATCTTTTATTTCCCAAGTTGATAAAAAAAATATTTTCGCAGTATATTAATCTACGTATCTAGTATAAAAGAATTAAATGAGAAACTTTATAACTATTTTATGAAAAATAAAAAAAACTATAATTTTTTTAATTCCTACGAAAAAAAGGCTCGTGATAGATAAAAATAAATTTAACGGAAATAATAATGAGAGGATTCTTGAAGTGGTGTTAACAGAAAAGCATGATGTTGGGAAAAGAATATCAGGATTCATAGTTTTGGCTTGTTACGAGGGTAACTATAAAACAGTAGCCATTGGTTTTAGAAGGTATTATAATAATGGAGGAAGCAGTTAAAAAAAAAATGTGCGATGGAAAGAGAAGTGAAACTTGGATGGGTTGACACGTAATGGGAGAAAGATGACGTGTGGTCACAATCACATCACAGATAGCACCTTCACTCGTTCAGCGTTAGCGGCATCATCTTGTGTTATATCTTTCGATCTAAATCTGCACTCCACACACTCCACACTCACTTCATCATCATCTTCTTCTTCTTCTTCTTCTTCTGGTTTCAGATCTACCATTACACACTGCAGAAAGGCACAAGATGAACAAGTAATGAGGTAGCCGTGAATAGAAAAAATGGGTGGGGGCCGGTTCAGCCCGACGCAGAAGGGGAAAAGGGTTCCGAGGAGGGTCTGGTTAAGCTTCCAAAAATCAATGGGAGTCCTCGTGGGTGGGAACCATACCTCCTCCAGGTTTTGCACTCGCTAATCTTCTTCTTTCTCTCATCTTTCGGCTTCAAATTTTTTCTCTCTCAATTGAAATCAATCAATCAATCTCTCTTCATCCAATCATTTCAATGGACACCAAGGCCTTCTTCAACCTCCACATCCTCAATGCCTCCATCGCCAGGCGCGTCCTTCTACGCTCCATCCTCCTTGCCTGCGCAATCTCCATCGTCTCTCTCTACCGCGCGCAGTCGCTCTTCGATTTCGCTCCCATCGCTACCTACTTGGACTGCGTTTCCGGTTTCCACGGCGTCACTTTCCGCCCCGCGTCCCATTTGCTCCGAACCCGCTTCTGGGTCCCTGCCAATTGCGAGAAAGACGCCAACTTGACCCTCACCGTGGTCACCGAGCTCACCGGGAACCGGTTTCTCTACCCCGGAGCGAAGAGCCTCTGCGTCGGAGAAGGATCTTCGATGGCCGTCGCGGCAATGAAACAGTTAGGCTTCTCCGCCGTCAGCGCCGTCCAAACGCGCAGTTTCGAGCAGAAGGAGGTCCTGTACGAGGATTCTTCCTTCGATTTCGTGTTTTCCAGGGACCTCGACAAGGTATCTGTCCCTGCTCTGTTGGTTCTCGAGATTGAGCGTGTTCTTAAGCCTGGTGGGATTGGCGCCCTTATTGTAGGTAGCTCCGGTTCGCATCCCAATGATTTGATAAGGGCAGCCACCCCTGTTTCCTCTTTGTTAAGATCTTCCAATGTGGTGCATGTTGATTATGTCAATGAGCTTAACCTCGTTGTTTTCAAGAAAAGACATGACAATACTACTTCGTTTTACCAACATAGTTTACCCGCTGATTGTCCCAGTCTCACCTTCACCCAACCCCTCATAGAGTTAATGGAGCCTCTTGTGAGTGAGAAGCAGAAAGCAGCACCTCCTGAGTTTCACAAGAACATTCCCTATTTGCCTAAGTTTGTGGATGTTTCCAGTAGGAAGAGGTTGGTGTATATTGATATTGGTGTGGGGGAGCTGCATAATGCCAATGTCAGTGATTGGTTCCTGCCATCATACCCTATTGATCAGAAAGATTTCAATGTTTACTTTGTTCACTACAACACTTCCATCATGTTGTCCTATGTGAAGCGACCTGGTATTACCTTTGTTTATCACCCTGGCTTGGCTGGTATTGGGAAGGTCACAGCTAAACTTGGAACTGATGATAATGATGATGATGACCTTGATTCTTTCCTTGGCGAGGAGGAGTTTGATTTCCTTGCCTGGTTCAGAGAAACTGTGCAATATGCTGATTTTGTAGTCCTCAAGATGAATGCAGGGAATGTTGAACTCAAGTTCCTCTCGGATATATTTGAGAATGGAGCTATATGCTTTGTTGATGAGTTGTTTCTCAAGTGTCCCGAGAGGGGAGGTGGTGATAAAAGTGTAACCACCATGGAAAGTTGTATGGATATTTACAAGGGTCTCAGAAGCAATGGTGTCTATGTCCATCAATGGTGGGGAGACTAAGTTGCAGCACTGCATATCTTTGTGTTGTTACAACTTTCTCTATGTTTCATGTGTTTGGACTATAGTCCAATTGTTGTTTTTGTTGTCTGTGAAAGTGTGAAGGATGCTATGAACATCCTTGTGCTTTTATGGTTGGGCACTGAATGCTAAATAAACAACCACTGTCGTTCTCGTTTGCTAATAAAACCTGTGATGATTTCGTGTTGCTGTGTGAGTTTTCTTTTTGGTTGTTTTTAGGTTATAATGGCAAGTTGGAATTGGTTGGCTCCTGACACAATAAATTCCGTAAGGAAGGAATCATTTCTTTAGATGGGATCAAAGCTCATGTTGCCATACCGATTAAAATAATGTAAAATCAACAACCTCAGATTCACTGTATTTGGAATCATTGCTTTTCCTTTTCGAAAACATAAAAAATGTTATCGTTTTCAATGTGGTGGTCTGGTTTTAGCACTTCACTCGATCTTCAGTTTACTTTCCAATTACAGACATTGAACCGAAAACACCTTTGAGAGACACTCTAAAAACTTGTCAACTGATTCTAACATTTGAACTCAACCATGGCTAATAATAACCAAACTGATTTATTGACATTTTCCAATTTAAGGTGTCTCCATGAGCAAAGCATATGAAACTAATTAATGAGGTTCTTAATTAAAAACTGTTACATAGAAAATCGGGTGTTAACAATATTCCAATATCAACAATTATTTAATAATGTAGTTCAGACCTCATTTAATCACTTCTCTCATTTCAAGCTAATTGTTCCTTCTTCTTTTTTCTTTTATTTATATATAATCTATTTGTCAGTTTTTGATCCTATAAAAATCAATACACAATTGGAAAGATATATCCCCAAATGAAAGAAAATGCACCTTGAGTGTAAAAAGGTTTAGACCTCATCCACCTTATACATTTCAATTTTGAAATTATTTTTTCTAGGATCCAACGCTTCTGTTGAAAGGTCAATAATGAAAAGCCCTACATCCAGAAAAATAAAGTATCAGTATTTTATATGACAATAAATGTTTAGAATTATTGATAAAGGACAAAACAACTATTTATCAAACAAAATAAAAAATCTACAATGCAGATGGTGGACAATGTACATTTGTTAACAAAATAAAGCCTTCAAATTCTACTCTTCCAAATCTGATTTAAACTAACCTATGAATTGTACCTAAGACAAGTTTGTAAAAGAGAAAGCATAAATTAAAGATGTTATTGTTCATACAACTTATATAATGTTTTAGACAATAACAGTTTTTTATATATTACATTATTTGTTACATAACAAATCTCTTTTCCTTTTCTCAGATTCTTTTACTTAACTAGTAAAAACACAAATGTTGTCATTGTATTTTTTAAATTAAAAAAAAATAGAAATAATAGGAAGAAGTATTAACATAAAAACTACAAAAGTAATAAAATAAATAAATAAAACCCGTGACGGTTTAATTCAATACAACGGTTAAGCTCAATTAATAATATCATAAAAGGTAAAATTAAAATTATAAAATGTGTAAAATTTATAAAAGGTAAAATTAAAATTATGAAATGTGTAAAATCTTCTTTTTAAGTATAGATTAAAAAAAATCTTCTTCATATATGTATAGATCACGTAATTAGTTATGTGTTAAAATGAAGTTTATTATATATGTTATTGTACACATAATATTTGTAGAAAATAAAACATAAATGGAACTTTTTATGATATTGGTTTCATATAACAGTTTTAATCAACAGCATCAATAAGAAGACTATTTTTAGTATATACAATTTTTTACCACTTCTATTTTTAAGTTATCACTTATTTAAATTTAATTATTTTTTAAATTAAAATAGTTATTTTATCATCTTACTATCTAAATAACTGTTTATTAAAATTTAATCATTTTTTTAAAAATAAAATAATGACCCACAATAGTATTACTTCGAAAAACATCCACATTATTCATCAACTCATCTCGATAGTCACAAGGGGTTTTCATTTTTGTTAATAAATTTATTGACAAACGCATTGATAGATATAATTGTAAAAAAAATGGTTAAACTAGTTTTAATTAATTGAATATTGATGGCATAATTTATTAACGTTTTTTTATAAATAATAGATAAATTATTAAGTCATGTAATTTATTTGTTATCTTTTAACAATGAATTTCTTGTGGACAGATGATAAATAATTACATTTTTTTATCCCTAATAACTGAAAGGTGCTTGATTAAACTCAATCAACCAACAAAATCTTTAATAAACCGACCCTACCAAAAAGTTGAACAAAACAAGATTATATAAAACATATAAAAGTGAGTAGCTATCAGGTTAAAATTAAAAATTAGTACTTAAAACCTTTTTTGTTAATTTTTCATAAGAATACTCATAACTAGCAAACATGAGAGATTAGCCATTACTTGTCATGTCATCTTAAAAAAAAACATAACGTACCCATTAACACGTTAATTTGTAAAATATTTCTATTATAAATAAATAAATAAATATATATATATATATATATATATATATATATATATATATATATATAAATATATAAAAAAAATATTTTTTTAAGTACTAATTTATAGTATTTAAAAATAGAAACCGAAGTACAGCTTAAAACACCGAAAGACTATTGAACGAAATACAAATAATTTGCAGGTACAGATAGCAGCAGCTCCACACAAGTAGAAAAGAAAAGACCACTTTCTACACCTAATTTTATATTCTCTTTCTACCCTTTTAGTTCCTTCAACCGTGACATGCCAAACATACCCAGTGGGATTGGAAACTTCTCCATATCACAAAGACAAAACATATTTAATGATATAGAATGATATTTAGAAGCCCAGAGAAACAAGCTCATTGGAGGCATTGTCATGTACAAGTTATGAGCAATGCCAGCCTGTCGTTCACGTTGAATCACAAGTATATATAAATTCCATTTTCCTTTGTTTTTGTGATTATAGGAAAATAGAGAAATTAAGGTGAAACCATGAAAATAAGACAGGGGGTGATGTTAAAGTATAACAGTTGGGCTGTACAGGAAGCTTGAGGAGTTAACAATGTATCTTCTTCTTCTTCTTCTTCTTCTTCACTCCTCAGACCCCACCTTTATCTCCAAAAGCCTCTCCACTGGTTGTCTGCAAATTGGGCATCTATTTGTCTGGAACCTCAAAACCTTCGCACATCCACTACACATACACTGAAAATACAAAACCAATTCACCCAACGTATTCAAGGTCTCAACTTACAAATAATTAGTTTTTAACCCAAGATTTGAACAGTCATAGATTCATACTGATTCTATCAACAAATCAAAGAAAAATTCATTCAGAAAGGGAAGCTAAAATACCATATGGCGGCAGGGATGAACAATTGTATCTCGAGGCTCCGACAAGCAGATAACACATTCTTTTCCTTGGTCACTCTCATCCAAGTCAGCTTCTGTTGAATTTCCAATGCCATATATCTCCTGCAGCTCATACCTCATTCCATTCACCCACAAGATCTGCTTAATAACTTTCACCCGGAACTCTCCTTTCTCCTTCTCAAACACTGCTTGGGTAATCTGTGAGTTTGTGCTACCAGATGCTGGAGTTCTATCTGACTCATCATGATTACCAGGGGATGCGTCTGCCTTTACCGCTAGGGGGTACACATCCATATCACCCACTTTCAGTAACTCGGGCTCCTCAAAAACAGAAAAATCAATACCAGTTCCAGATGGCTGCTTAAACTTCTGGCCAAGACCTTGCTCAAAGTTCACTGTCAGTGGAGCAGGATTGTTTTCCTTCACTGGTGTGAGGATGGAGTCTTCACCTTCTTTTGCAAAGAAATAAATGGTGACGCTGTTAAACAGATAAAAAGAAACACTACCTTTAGAACAAGTACATGAATAAATATAGTTCAAAATATTCACACGCACAACCATCGATGACAACTGTCCCCTTCCCCCCCTGCCCAATGTCACAAATGCGCATTAGCCTTTACAAGCCCTAAATATCAAACATGTAGCAAAATATGTGCCCATTAAGCTCCACAATACTCCAAATCTGAACATAACTGACAGTAACATTTTCACGAGTTTAAAGTTTCTTATGCAACATAGGTAAGAACTACGAAGCATAAGCCAAATATGCATTAAATTAACCATTCAGATATCTTACAGAAAAAAAAAAAGGTACTGTTTCCTACAACCATAATTTTAAAATTGCAATAAATGGAAGTAGAACCTCAGTCTTCCATTATCTGTCTCCCAAAATTCAAAGTAGAACTCCAATTTAAATATAAGGGTGGAAAAGATAAAAAAAAGCATAATTAAAGATTATATTATCATTGTAAACCACCCCGAACAGCACAAAAACCTAGACAATCAAAAGCACTTCAGTCTCCATTACCTATCTCCCAAAATTTAAAAACAGAACTCCAATTTAAATATAGGGTTGGACATAATTAAAGATTATTTTAGCATTGTAAACAGTCAAACTATTGTGCAGCTACACCTCTTTGATATGGCTTCATTACATTCTCGAACAAAAGCTAAAATTAAAATGGAACAAACAATAAACTCCAACCCTGGTTTGATAGCTATAACAGCTTAAAGATACAGAACGGAACCATGGTAGTTGAATCGGGATCTAAAGTGTAAATTGAAAAACCCATTTTCTGAATTCCAAATTGAAATTACCGTGAAAAGTAAGATTCATGATCAATCATAAAAATTTAGCACACACACACACACATATAAGACAGAAGCACAAATTGATTAATAACTAAAATAACATAACTCTAGGATAATTTTAACAAAAATAAACATGTGAGAGATGAAAACATAAATACTATCTGCACATACACTAGCATTTTCAAGTCAAATAGCTAATAAAGTGTCGTAGAAGCATAAAAGCAAACACTTGTTGCAAAATAACAACCACAAGGCAAAAGAGAGTAGTTGCCCGCTACACAGATTCACTACTTCAGCACACAGTAGTTGGTGCTGCAGAAATTATGGGAAGAGAAGTATAAAAGTGAGAAGGAAGAATGAGAGGAGACAAAAGTCATTCATGGGGCACTCATGTTTGGCAATGGTAGAGGGAAGAATGATAGATGCTAAGGCCAAGGTCTAACAAGAGGGGAAATAAAAGTGCATCCCTTCTCATTTCTGCTAATTAATTTTGAGAGGGTGTAGGGTTTTACAGAGTCGGTCACGCATGACCCAACCTAGTTTTGAGGACATGACCAACTTCGCTGCCAAACCATGATTTGTGTGATTTTGGAGCAATACAAGCAATTTGCTTACAAGTCAAACCCAAAATCAATTCAACCCTCAATTTTATAATAATCGAATTATTCAATTTGCAATACAAATCATGCTATACTTACTACCATTGATAATATACCTTCACTTGATCATGAACATTACATATAAAGACTTTTTCTTTAAGCTTATATGATTGGACTAGTGGCATGGCAAAAGGTTTGGGTAGTTTGAATGAGGTTATGTGATCAGTCTCTTTGCTACCATTGTAACAGGATTTTCTACAAGTTAATTAATGCTACCCTTTTCATGATGGTTAAAAGAAAAGTAGTTGCCATTTTGCCAGTCATGGTAGTCAGTTTGAGAGCAAAGGTTCATTTTGTCTGAACATTAGCTTATCAATAACGCTATTCCTTCTATTATCAATTTATCACTCTGCCAATCTGTAGTAACAAAAGATTTCAAAATGTTCAAATTGATTCTCCATCTCATCAAAGATAATTGAGTACACACTTGGTTTCATGTTAAATTCTTCATACTCACATTAAAATACTAGCTAACGTGATTGTAGGCACATTTTCATATTGATAGTTTCATGTTAAATAATTGATTCATGGTCCAAAATTGATTGGTTGAAGCACACTACGAACCCTTTACGTTGGATAAAAAAATAGATACCGAGTTTTATTACCAACTTACTTATAGAATAAATACATCCAATTGAAACACAAATCACATCACTTCAATATCAATTTTAACCAAAATCTACTTTGTAAAATCAATTTCATTCAAAAACAATTTTGCCAACACATCCAAACACACACTGAACCCTTGAAAGACACAATTACCCAAAAACAAGATACCCATTACAAAACTATATCCACTCCCACGGGAAAAAGAAACTAGCTATCTAAAGCATCAACTTATTTAATGCAGTTACCTTTGAAAAATTGCAGTTACCCTGCATCATATGCATGTTTTACACCTTACAACACTAACCAGAGCAATGTCCATTATGCTACCCAGCGGGTAACCATAGGATGACATGTTGGTAAGGTAAAAGAAAATGGTTGCCATAACATTCCGTAAAACTCAAGTTACCATGAGAGCTAAAATGAACGAGCCTAAGCAATACAAAAGATAAGACAAGCAAGCAAGTACCATTCGAATAATCCCCCACGAAAGCATCATTCCTATAAAAAAAATCCCTCGCATGAGCATAACTCCCATTAGCCTGTAAAATACTCAAGATATATTAAATAAAAATTAAAAAGAAAAACCCTGGTTGAAGTTGGTTCCATATACTTTTTAGCTTCTGATTGCTTGTGTATAGCAGAACCCTGCTTAATTGCTCACGCAAAAGTGAATGCTACTTGCTACTAGCTTTGTTCGTTCTCAGTTCAATTATTTGATTAATAACTAGAAGCTAATTAGTAATCTAATCCCACCCCCAACAAGCAGATGACGGCATCCAAAAACCCTACACCCAACAATCTCATCTTAGTGCAAGATAAACCGCATGCAGATAGCTTGTCACAAAGAACTCAGATCCCCAATTCGAATCAAACAACCCCTTCATTTCACAATTGCGATGATAACAATACATTAAGCAATCACAAAACTAATATTAACGAATTGTCAACAAAACATACCTCCCAGAAACGGTGGCATCGAAGGAAAACGAGATAAGGAAGTGGGAAGAATTTCCCTCATCAGGTTCAAGCCTAAGACTCTCTTTCCTGATATTGACATCGTTCCTTATGGTAACGGCCTTCTGGTGCTCAACAAAAGGTGCAGGGTTAGGCATCACGGGCCCACAAGGGTAACGCCCTGGAATCCACGCCGGGTCCATGTGCAGATGATGTTGATGTTGATTTTGTGGATGATGATGTTGATGCTGTAGATGATGATGTTGATGCTGTTGATGATGATGCTGATGAGGTATGGGAGGCGCCGGAGGGTAGTAACCGGGGTAATGGTACTGCGGGTAATGCAGGGTAGGGTTCGGATAAGGTGCGGCACCATGGTACACGAACGGATTCGCGGCGATCTCAGGCTGCGGCGTCACCGGCGGTGGAGGCGGCGGGTGACTCCGCCTTATCGCTCCGCTGTGTCGGCGACGGTGGTTGGCGCCACCGCTTGAGACGTTGCCCATGAACGTGAGGAAAGAAGGAAACAAAAGCCCTAATTTTGGGTTTGGGTAGTTGGATTGTCCGTGCACCCCCGGAGGTGGTGGTGGTGGTGGTTTAGTTTTGCGCTCTTTCCTTCCCGTAGTAAAACTGAAAAAAAGTTGTATTAATTATTAATTAAATAATTAATTAGTTGATATAAAAATAATAAAAAAAGAAAGGAATGAATTGAAGGGTGAAGCGAAAAGTTAAGAGTTGAAAGGGTAAGAATAATAAATGCGTGGAGAATTGATTTTGGAGAAATGAAGGAAAAGAAAAGAATAGAAATAGAGAAAATAAAAGTAAATACAGCGAAATTAACAGAGATATTAGATGGCTCGCATCATTTTCTTTTTAAAAATATATATTCAGACAGAGACAATTTTTGTTGGCACATTATTAGGAGTTGTAAAATTTAGACACCCACAACGGTACAAAGACTATGTATTAATTTATTTTTTCTCGTCTCACTGTAGTTGTCCATGTCCTTTTTCTTATACGAGATTATATATAGCATCTTTCACAAGTGGAATAAACGTCCCTACCCACATTCAATCTATGGAAGCTTTGAAGAACGAAATTTTAACATTTCTTCTCCAACTTATATTCTTGATCAGACCTATAACGTTTGTGTATGTAAGATAAATTGTCTTCATAAGTTGTCGTGTTGTAAGTATATATTTTAAACTTACTTTATCTTTAATAAATATATATGGGCAAAACATCATAAAAGTTCAATAACAAAGTTTCTGACATTATTTGAATAAATAAGTAACCTTTAAATTTATGTTAATCTTACAGTAAAATTTACATATACTTATGTATCTTAAATTTACTTTATATCTAAATAATATGGAATTTTAACACATTTTTTCATATATAGCACAAAAATACTCAATTATACATCATTTATGAATCTTATATTGAAGTTTCTGTTAGTTTTTTTTTTTCATCTATTACGTTTTTATAATACACTGATTATCACTAATTTTAATATTTTAAAATATATTAAAAAGATATTTAAATTATCAATACAATATATTTTTAATGCTTATTTAAAGTCAACACCTAAACAATTAATAAAAAATCTGAACTACATTAACTTGCAAAAAGTAGAAAAAAAAACACAAAACAAGGAGTGAATTAAATAAATGCATTATCTTTTAATTATAACCGAAGTAACTTGACAATCCAAATGAATTAAAAATTTTTAACTTTAATCTAAGAATTGTCGGTGAAATTTGTTCTAACAGTAGATACCTAGAACATGAAGTTTGTCGGTCCACTGCATCGAGTATATTTGATTTCCCAGAGAACCTTATTTGATCATTAAATCCAAATTCTCATAAAACAATACTAAATCATGTTCTACGTAGTTGCTATTGATGTTTTAAGATGATATATATGTACTAAAACAATTAGTGAAGTTTTCTTAATCTGTATTTCCCTTCTAATATCTTGTTCCGTTCATTGCATTACAGCTGATAAGACATCACAGGCAAACTAGTGTTCCATTGTTGTCACATAATTAACAACACCACGTTAAGGAACATCACCTGTGATCCTTATGTGGTTTATAATGTATTTCCAAGTTTATACCTAAACTACATTCTCATTCACACTTTTCATTTTTTTCTTCTTTTTCATGAGAATCTCATTTTGTACTCTAACACACTTTCCAAATTCTTATTTCCTTCACACGTAACTTTAGTACTTTGCACTAGTTTTAGATAACTTGAATGGTAATCTTGGCACATTTAGTTAGAAGATGATAAATATTGCAATCAAGAAATGAAGGCAATATTTCTTATGCATGATTTTCATTAATCTTTCGTTATGATGATGATTTCTTCGTTATATAACATTGTAAATTTTTTATACAGTCCTTAACAAATTACTGCCGTTGTTTTTTTTTTTCTTTTTCTTTTTAATGAGGAAATGTTCCGATGTTGGTGTTGACTCTAAAATATGTACGGTATTTTGGTCAAAATTTATTTTAGGAATCAAAATTTCTTATTCACGTTATAGTTGTACTACTCGATTATCCGATTAATTAAAATAAATGCTTAAAATTAGTCAAGTTTTAAACTTTGTTCAACATGAAGATGTATCTCGTTGAATATACATGATATATATGAATCAAAAAGTTTCTTGATATCTTATCTCAAATGTATTCAATTGTAAAACAAATATGGGATAATAGATAAATATACTATTATGAATTGAGATTAAATTTTAATGAATATTAGATTTAAATTAAATAATTTATAAGTGCGTTTATTTTAGATTTGGGAACAATTTTTCTTTTTTTTTTAATGATCGAGTTTAAAAATTGTGTTTGGAAATAACATTTTAAGAATAATTTGAGAAAAAAAAAATTGTTCTATTGGAGTAAAGTTACTTTTGTATTGGTCCAACATCTATAATCAATTATAAAACGAGTCAAAGTTAGGTAAATTAATTAAAATTAAAGTTTGTTTTTGTAATATATAAAATAAATATTTATATTAATTAAGTAGTGTAAATTATTAACATAAATTTTCAATTTTAAATTACGTTAGTATTTAAAATTACATCTAAATTTTTATAGTTTTAAAAATAGAAAAATATTAATGTACAACAGAAAAAGTTTAATCAATACTCAATATATAAAAGTGATAAAATTTATAGGATGTAAAATATAATTACAAAAAATAAAAGGAAAAAACAAATGTATAATAAATGTAGACAAAATCAAAGTATATTTATATTATTGTTTTTAAAAATATTTTCCAAATATACAATTTCTCGGAGAGCTTTTAACTTCTTGTGTTGTGAGATTTGAATTTATACTCTGCAGAATAGGACTAGGATGATTCATCATTTTATTGTGGGCATCATCTCGACCATAATTAAAGATATTGTTTAAAATAATCACGTAATTAATATTCATATTAAGATACTCTAAACAATTAAGTTGGATTTACCAAGTGAGACACAGTTTACCAAGTAAAAACTTTAATTATTGTTATATTTATTATATTTCGCAAATTGCTGATTTAAGCGTTAAAAGTGTCTTTACATAAATCCACCTCACATCTAAACCGAAGAAAATGAATAGAAAAGATGAAAAATAAGGATACTTCGATATATTGTAAGAATATATAGAATTGGAAATTGGAAGTGATTATTTATTCTGTAACGAATATATAGAAACTTCATAAAAAGTAATAATTTATCCTATTTTATGAATTTTAAATTCTGGTATTATGTCACAACCATGTTACTACATGACAGGGATGAAATGTTACACTAAAAATAAAATCCTATATAGCTGAGAAAACCTTGTCATGCTTCTCAGAATCTTTGAAATTGGTCAAAGAATGCATTATTAGTTCCAGTTTGAAACACAAGGAAAAGTATTATAAGAAGACTCTGTCACCCAAAAGAAAATACGTTGAAGATGACATTTTTCGAATGTACAACTTTCTTTGACCTAACATACTTCTTCTGTTATAACATACATTTCAACAGAGTCCTTATCTCACAATAATCTTTGAATTATGTCTTTATTTGTTAAAGACTGTTACTATTATTTGTTATTATTTTTATTGGGGACTGGATTTTTTTTTTCAGATACGTATTTTGGACGGATAAATTAGACTTAGATTAACTAATAAAGTTTAAAATGATAACTCTAAAATTAATAAGACTTTTCATATCAATCCGACATTTATTTGTCCTCCTGATAGCAAAAATATACATTTTCAAATTTTACTTATCAAAACAAATTAGAAATTTCTTAATTTCAAGGTGTAATGAAAATGTTCTATACGAAGGTTCGTTGTGGATAATATTCTATTTTTTTAAATTATTAGGATTTAGCTCCAATTTGTGGAACGGCAATAAGAACGTGCGAGAAAAGAGGAAGAGAAACACGTCAAGCTTAAAAAGTTTATTTTTTAAAAAAGCGTACTGAAAACTTTCCATATAGACGTAAAAAAAATGCACATAGTTATATAATAGATTATGTTCTCAGAATAATTTAATTCAGTTGATTTAAAACTTATAATCGATTCAAATTTTTATATATAACTGATTAGATTTTCTTTCTGTATTATTACTATTTTCAAATTGTTTCCTTACTACTTTTTTCTTACTTCACCATTAAAAAAAAATAAGGATTGCGAAAGAGGGCAAAGGATAACGAGTAATATATAATGAAAAAGTATTGAAAAATTTCAGGAATTTTTATTCAAAACAATTATTTTTTACTTGCATAACTTTTTGCCAGCGTGAAACAGGTTCTTAAACAAACTTTTAAATCAAGTTGAACTCTTAAACTATCTTGATTTAAAAAGTGATCAATTTCAACTTTCAATTAAAAAAATAAAACATAGTCAAACTCCACCACATTTAAAAAAAAAAATGACAAACTTGGAACCAGTATCATTTTCATCCATAATCCAGAAAATCTAGAAAATCCAGAAGTAAAATCTAAGAGACAGGAGTGAAATGAAATGAGATTGCAACATGGTAAACAAAAGAATCTGTCAGAAATAGAGAAAAAAAAATATAAAATTTAAGTCAATGGGTCAAAGACTTAGCTTAAATCACAAACCTTTGTGTGCCGCCTCCTCTTCGTTCCAACCTCCGCATGCTCTCCTTCGATTTTTTCACACCATTGCCATTTCCAAACAAACCTTAACGAAACACACACCCATATCAATCATCCTAGGAATTGTTTTACACGTGTCTCAAGGCATGAAGATTCCCTGTTGTTCTTTTTGTACTTGTTTCTCAGCATCGGTCAAAGAACAAGAAACTAAGCACGGTACGTGTAAACATGTCAATGTCTTTTCTTTCTCCTCTCATGATTTGCTTTTTCATCACATTTTATCTTAAAGTCATAGAATTCTGCATTGGATCTGTAATAATAACCCAACAGAAGAGCCAAGTGAAGAGAACGATGGAAACTTTCGCACATTCACTTACAGAGAATTGAATTCTGCCACGCGGGGTTTTCATCCCTCGGAAAAGATCGGAGAAGGAGGCTTCGGCTCTGTCTATAAGGTTACACACATATCATATCGTCATTTTTCTTTCTTTTTTTTCATGTGGGTATTGAAGAAATCTACGATTGATGATGAATCGAGAATTGAATTTGAAGTTGTTGTGTAAATTGTAAAGGGGCAGCTTCGGGATGGAAGTTTGGTGGCTGTTAAAGTGCTCTCGATTGAGCTAGATTCCGTAAAAGGAGAGAGGGGTTTTGTAGCAGAATTGAATACACTTGCAAATGTGAAGCACCAAAATCTAGTTATTCTTCGAGGGTGTTGTGTTGAAGGAGCCCACAGATACATAGTCTACGATTATATGCAAAACAATAGCCTTCGTCACACTTTCTTAGGTGATCTTCAGATTATTATTATGTTCTTAGTGTAGAATTATACTCATACTGTCTTTTGATTTTCTGTTACTGTTGAAAGGTTCTGAGGAAAAAAGAATGACATTCAGCTGGGAGGCTCGGAGAGATGTATCAGTAGGTGTGGCTAGAGTGCTTGCTTTTCTTCATGAGGAACTTCAACCCCATATTGTGCACAGAGATATCAAATCCAGCAATGTTCTTCTTGATGAAAATTTCACACCAAAAGTCTCAGATTTTGGCCTGGCCAAGCTACTGAGAGATGAAAAATCCCACATCAGTACCCAAGTTGCAGGCACATTGTGAGCAAAACCAAAACCAAAACTCCTTTTGAGTGAATGAAACAAATTTGGATTCTTTTTACTGAATTACTGATGGGTTTCTTTAATCTTTTTGTAGAGGTTATCTTGCTCCGGAATACGCCAGTTCTGGCCACCTGACACGAAAATCAGATGTTTATAGTTTTGGAGTACTGCTTCTAGAAATTGTGAGTGGCCAAAGAGCAGTAGATGATCGTTGTTTCATAGTTGAGAAGGTAACAGAATTGGAGAAGTGAACATAAATGTTTTATTGTTTGGACATGCATGTTGATTGATTGTGATTGTTTGAACATGATGATGACAGTCTTGGGCTGCGTACGAGGGTAATGATCTTCTGAGAATGGTGGATCCAATGCTGAAGATGAACTATCCCATGGAAGAAGCTAAACGGTTTCTAATGGTGGGGCTTTGTTGCGTGCAAGAAACGGCCAGGGTGAGGCCACGAATGTCAGAGGTTGTAGACATGTTGAGCAAAAACATTGAGATGGAAGAGTTTAATGTTTCACGACCAGGATTTGTGAATGACATGAGGAACGCCGGAACGAGGAGGCAAATAAATTCGTCAGAGGAATCAAGTGCAGCAGCATCCTTTGCAGATTCCTCGGGATGGAGTACCACCAATCTTGCTCGTTAGATTTCATAGATGCGTGCTTAGGTTGCTTTGTAGGATCATAAATCGTTAACTGCGTTTAAAATTCATCATAGTTTTTCTCAAGTGGTTACAATCATCAATTTTTTTTTCCTGCATATATATGTAACATGAATTTTCTCTTTGGAAGGTGTTTTATACATATCAGAATGAGACAATAGAAATATGCAACAAGAAAGAAGTGAGAGATAGAGATAGTTTCATTTACTGCGTGAGATGAGAGGTCAAATTGTTGATTCAATAATCCAAATAATATTGCTTCCACATGGAATTTTTTTGATTGGATGCAAGTGCTCAAGTGAATATTTATGATTCTTGATTGTTTGAAGTCATTTGTGGTTGAGAAAAAAAGAAGGATTGATACATTAGTGCCCTTTTTATGATTGTTTAAATAATAATAAAAAAAGAATTTCTTTGTATAAATATTGTGAAATGATTAAATTTCACTCAGAAAAGTTTCTTAAGGCACTGAAAACTTTACATTGAAATGAGAATAGTGAACCATTTTCCACAAGAGTACCAATTAGATATGCGTTTTGACCTCACTTGACATATTCAAGTTAATAGTGTTGTTTGGTTTTATTTTGTTGCATGTCAATTCATTTGGGGAAATCATAATGCATATTTATGGGCTTACACAAAATTCCTTTTAGAAATCAATTGGATGTGCAACTAACATGTAAAGGAAAAATTAGCAAGTCCATTAGTTACTTATGCCAATCTGTTTTGAGTTTATTTTTCTCTCTTTACACTCTCCTTAATTATGGGATTTTTCAAATATTTTTACTTCTATTTGTGCATCATTTTAAAATAGTATTAATTATTTTTTTTATTGATTGCATATTTACCATTTTACTTCCTTTTTAATTAAGTGATTCGTATAGAGAAAAAATGATAAAAAAATGTATTTGATCACCTTATTATTATTTTTTAATTTTGAAAAAAAATATTGTAAATAATTATGGTAACATGAAAAAATTATAACTTGCGTAATTTTAAAAGTAGAACCAAATAACATTTTGTATATCACTAAAAAAATATAAAAAACATTATAACATTATGTATCAAATTTGTATTTGAATAACACTAATAATTAAAACAAAGCATTATATGTATGAATTACCATCAAATTTTTGTTTCTGAAATCATTTATCCAAATACAATGTGTGGAGGTTGGAATACATTAACAAAATATATGAGTGTTCATAAAACCTTTCTGCGTGATTTGAAACAAAAAATACAAATTACACAAAATTTTCAATAATAATGAATAATGTAGCCAATAATAACAATTATACAAAAATATTTTGGAGTAAGTAACATATATTTTGTTTTCGTAGAAGTACTTGTTCATAATAAAATATGTTTTTCACTCTCAATGGATTTTAGTATATTCGTCACTTCAAAATGAATAACATGACTTTGAATTTCAAAAAATCGAAGACGAAGAAATTTGGTTGAGGTTGTAATAGACTCAATAAAACATTTACATATAAAAAATTAAATTGGTTATGATAAATAATTATATATGAAAGTTATATTTTCTGATTAGACAATAACAATAATATGATGATATGCAATTGTTCATAACATGTTTTTAGTATTCTGATTTGGTAGTATGACAATTACATTGAGTACAAATTTTGTTATCTCTTAATAAAATTATTTATGTTCAAACCAAGAAATTACAAAATCTATATAACTTACAAAATCACAACTCAAATCAGAATTCCTTATTTCAATATTATGTATTTTTATTATCAATAGATTTAATTAAATTTTAAGTAACTCATAAATTTAGATACTTTTAATTTAATTTTTATTTTAAAAAAATATTTTAAGTAAAAAAAAAAATCACCATGGTTTAAATGTTTTATTCTACATAATTGTTCACTTTCAAAATTATACAGAGACAAATATCATTAATATTCATATTATAGTGAATGTGAATGAGAAAGATATAAAACTATTTTAGATAATAATGAAGTACTTAACACTTTCTTTCTACTACCATAACTAAACTTTTGATCAAGATGGTCATCAATACAATATTTTAATATTAATAATGAGATTGTTACCAATACAAACTTTTTTAACTCTTGATGATCGTTCAAATCTAAAACATGGATATTTTTTATCCTCAATGTTAAACAAAATAATCTTATTTGTCCAGACTGCAAACTCTTTTTAAATATAAAAAATTATGTTCCAAAAGAAAAAAACATTATTTAAGTATGTCAACATTAAATATCTGTAAAAGTCACTTGTTTAACACTTGACAAAGTTAAAAAATCTTCAAACTCGGTTTCTTAAAGAGTGTGGTGGCATCTCAGTTAAAGATACAAGGATATAAGGATAAAATGTTAAAAATAAAGACAAATAAAATTAAAGATATTGAAATTAAAAATAAAATATACCTGGTCATAATTTTTATGTCATGTTGTGGCACTTCTTATAAAAAAATTATTTTGGAATTTGGATATGTCTATTTATTATAAATGCAAGTAATATATCAATGGTCATCCTTATCATCGATAATATATTTAATAGTTCCTGGAAAGAGATAATTTGTTTTATCAGCAAATAAGTAAGTTTATCATACTTTGATATGTAATGTTAAAAAGAAGACTAATTAATTTTAACCAAGCAATTCTATTTTATAATTTATTTATAAATTTTGACTTAATTAACTTTTAAATTCTTAATATATGATTAGTCTTTTTAATATTAAATAATTTTTTCTTTCAATTTGTTGCCTACTAAATTGTTTAATAAATTATAAAATGCTGATTTAAAATTCTTGAAAAAAAATATGGACTCTTTAAAATAATTCTCTTCCAATGTATTTTTTTTTTCACCACCAGAACAATCAATGTTGCTTTTCATAATATAATAAATTGTCTAAAAATATATATATATTAGAATTTCAAAATTATTTAAATCTAAACTTTCTATATTAATTCATAAACATTTTAATACTTTTTAAAATAGCAAAGTGCTCAAATAATTCTTCAAAATCACCAAAAGTTGAAGGTTTCTAGCATAGGTTGATTTAAAATTATTTCTACATGAAGGATTAAACCTATAAATTATTATTTGGGGGCATATTACATTTTGTTCTTCTCATTTTTTTTCTTCTTGCACTTGCGTATTATTAGATGTGTTGTTGAAGATTCATGATTTTTTTTTTCTGAAAAAAATAACCACAAAGGTGTGTACTTATGTACAGACCTAGGAAAGAAAAATACTTGTTTTCACAGCTCTTTCTCTTCTCACAAATATCTAGATTTACAACTCCTTTTAAAAAAAATTATATTTAAATAATAATAATAATAAATATAAATAAAATATTATGGTATAATAATAATTTATATAGTTGCAGAACAATTATAAAAAAAGAAAATATCAACTTATCGTGTTGACTGGCCAAGTAAAATAAAATAAAATTGGTAAAGTTATATAAATCATGACAACCAGAAAGAAAAAGAAATAAATACTTGTACTAGTGAATGGTTCAGTAAACATTCAACAATAGTTCAAAAGTTGAGTCATTACTGAATTATAGGATGTACTTCTCACTCTAGAACTCATTACTGAAAGCAATAATTGATATTAAATATTGTGTAACAAAATCTTGTGAAAGTTTTCTGATCAGTAGGTACAAATTGGATGAAAAGAAACCAGAAAAACAAGAATCTGTGACTATACAAGTCTTCATTTGCATCAAAGTGAAAAAATGAAAACACATAGGTAGTGGTACTTAAATAAAACCATCTTCACAAATGCTTGAGTTGAATGAAGAAAGTGTTCTGCACCAAGCTTTTGCAACAATACTAATCAATCTGACAAGCATGGCTAACATAGGCTCCACGAACAATGACGTAACCCCAATTTTCAAGAGAGTATACCTGTGTCACTAAAAGGGTAATAGAAACATGAAAGAGACAGAAAACAATTAAGGAAAAAATCTACTAACTACAAGACATAATATATTTGTTCTATGTTATATCATCAAAATTTACAGTTAATGATGTCACTGTTTTCTTTCTGTCAACGAATTCAAACTAGTGAAATAGAGAATATCTCAAAACCTGGTGCATGATTTGGGTTGAAATGTACTGAATAGAAACAAATGCAAATGAAGCCAAGATGTTAACTAGTCAATCACAGACAAAAAAAATGACAACACAACAATGAAAAGGATTGGTGCATGCATCAAATTCAAGATGACAATGATCTTTGAAGGACAAAAGATCTCAATGTAATACCGATAAGAAGAGAAAGCAAATATCAAAAGAAACAATGTTTCTTTAATTATTTTATTTCCTTCACTTACCTCTCTAGATGATACTTTGAACCAGGTAGGCCATGGATTAAACCTAACACAATCAAGCATGATCAGTAGATATATCATTTATCAGACATGAGAGGAAATTAATATGAGACCTTATTTTCAAACCTCTTCTAACATCATTCATTCCGACAGAAGAGGTAGAAAGAAACATTAGGAAAACAAAAGAGACATCATGAACTGAGTTTCACAGAAAGTATGAAACCAAACTACATCAGTTTTTGTTTTAACTAATAACTAACAACATGCATGACTCCTCGCACGCCATTAGTTAAAGCCATCACTGTTCTGATGGGCTCTGCAAATGGCATACAGGGAGCCAGGCACGCCAAGCATGTTAACAGTAACATATAAAACCAAATGCAAACTTAGTCATGTTTTTCTCAGTAACATGGAAGAAGGTATGTATATGAGGTAGAAGCAATTGAACAGCATGTTATATATATATACACAAAGACAAGGCCTTCTATGTCTCCCAAATGACAAAAACACCCCTAAAACCCTTCTGGCTACTGTTTTAACTTGGGAAACAACTAAGAAGCTAGAAATTTGGCATGAATCAAAGTTTGCTTTGTAAATAATTCTACCTGAACCTACTTTGTCTCTCTCTTTTTCTGTTCCCCACTTTACTTTTTCAAACTCCCTAAGAGTTACAAACTCATTGAAGAGAATAGTGTTACATATATAATACACTCACACACACACATATATATATATATATATATATATATATATAAAAGAGATTGAAGAGGGACTATGAGGGTCTTGTCATGTTTACTGTTGGCTGAGATGGCTCTAGGCATGGCTCAGGATTCAACTTCTTTTTCCATTGCATAAAGGGCAAGTCATTTTTATCTTGAGAAACTAACTTGTCTCCAAGTGCTTGGATCCCCTTAAGATTCCTATTCCCTCACCATTCAGTTTCTTTAAAGAACAAGATATTTCCCTCTCTTGTCCTTTTCCCTTTACACAAAGTGTTTCTTTTTCCTTTCTCTTTTGGTATGGTATACATGATGTAAGAATACAACCTAGAATTGAAATATTGAAAGGGAGCTACTCATATGGAACATATTTATTTAATTTTCTTATGTCCTTTTTTTTTCCATTGAATCAACTTCTGCAGAATAAACTGTTGTAAAATCATTTTTACCACTACCATCTTCGTTGTGGTCCACTGTGTAAACCATATGATAATTAAATGTTAGAGCAACAAACAACTGTGATAAAGTGTTCAGTAATCTGTCTATTTCTTATGAACTTTGGTTGTAACGAAAATTTTTGAATCAGAATTGTTTGTCGTCTGTACCAAAGTATGTAACCTATTGTCTTGCGTAGTATACACGGGTGCTTTCAAATTTTGTCTGTTGATACTCCATGCAAGAACTGATAAACTCCAAAATGAAATTATTAAAAGGGAAAGCACGAAACTTTATTCGACCCAGAGAAAAAAAAAAAAGAAAAAGAAAAGACAAATTGAAAGGCATTAACATGTTAAACTGCTGAATGAATTGCATGCATGATGGAAAAAAAGCAACGTCCTGGGTAATGCTTACAACAGTCACGGGCAAAGACACATGCAATTATGCAAAAGCAGAGTGGCTAAAGTAGAGGGTTCCCTTCTAGTTAGACAGGAATCTCACGTAGGACCAGAACCAATCCTGAAACAAACACGTTCAAGTTGCAAATAAAGCTGCAGATTTTCCATACTCAGAATCTTGTAGAGAATACTCGACAAGACAAATATTTACAAAACATTGTTGTATGAAGTAGGAACCTGCTATATCACTCCTTTGGCAACATGTATGTGTTTGGAATAACCTTCTATGCTCTTCTCTTCTTTTTTGTTTATGCTTTGCTACCAGCACTTGTGCACATGCCTTCTGCTTTACTTCCAACTTTTTAAGTTGCTTGCCCTTATATTTTAATTACTATTACATTATTCGGATCAATTCAACACAGTTTTAAATAATTATATAAGACAACACACTAATAGACACTAGTCAACATTGCATCACAAAGCATGCATGTCAAATTTATAATATAATATTTATCTAAAATTACATTATCTAACGTTACAACGTGATTTCATACTTATATGTCAATTCAAACATGTAGCCTTAAAAATAAAAACAAAGTTTACATTGTTGTCTTCTAATTTCAACTTTTCTATGTTGTATCCTTGAGTTGTTTTTTTTTTTTAACATGACATGCTTAACCCAAAACTATCTTAAATTGACAATTCGATTAAATGTGGGGACAGTTTTGTTTTTTACAAGGAAACCATATTAATGATTTTGCAATGAGGTATGAGTGGTCCTCTTTTATTTTCATGAGAGCAACACAGCAATTGGTACTTCAAATCATTAGGAGCTATGTGTTACAATTAAGTGAGGACACAGACAATCGGCCAATACATATAAACTGCCATAAATTATTGAACATCGGTGTGAGGGAGAGATCACGTTCCAGAAGGATCGATATAATTTTTAAAAGTAAAACATTAATAATAAAAAGCCTATTTTATCAATTGAATTGTTAAATTATACTTTTTATATAACAATGATTCTTTATGTTAAATTTTTGTTATGGTTTAGCAACATAATGAATAATTCATATTTAATATATTTTGAAAAATATATAAACATAATTTTGAAGACAAAATTTTGTTTATAATGTGAAAAAAAAAATCCATGACTTCCAATGACATTAATAATATGTTTAACTACTTTTTTTTCTATTTTTATTCCAAATTAATAAATTGGTCTTTCAATTTTTTTAAATTTTAATTTGGTCCCGACTTTTACAAAATTAATATAATTTGGTCCTTTTTTTGTTAAATTTTTTGAAATGAGTTAATAATTTTTTATTAAAATTGACAGTATAATTATGTTAATTACATCAATAAAACATATTATCATTATTAATAACTTTAATTTTAATTAAAAATTCTTAGCCTGTTTCAAAAAATTTAACGAAAAAAATCATATTACATCAATTTTTTAAAAATTGAGATCAAACTAAAATTTAAAAACATTAAAAGATCAATTTGACAAAAACAAGACCAAAAGAATAATTAAACCTTAATAAATATATCATTCAATAGAAGTTATATTATAAGGTTAATCTAGTTTCCCAAAACTAGTAATATTTAACTTGAACTTTGTGTAACGTTGGTTCATTGGTTTTTCTCTTGTCTGACAGACAAGTATTGTAATTTTTTTAAATGTCTTGACTTTTGTTTTATTGACAAAGATGCGTGAAAAGAAATTATTATTTATTTTATTTTGTAGATTACTGAAATAATATTTTCTTTTAATCTGATGTACAACTCACATTAGATATACAAAGCATATCAAGGTTACATTACAACAAACTGTGCGCCATTGTAGAACTAAACTCCAAGAATACTTTTGATTGAAATGTAAAATCATTTGCTTCGTGAATCAAATCAAGTTACTATGAACCATTATGAACAATTTTGAATTTTTTTATTTTAATTTTTATCTGCTTTCAAATTATATAAACTATAATTATTTAAGAAATATTTGATAAGTGTTATTTATACTTAATTTATTAACTATAACATTTACTTATTTAAGTTTTTTACACACTTTATTTTCATAGTTTTCTATTCGATTTTTACATTTATAGGAAAATAGAAGGTTAACTATATATATTTTTTATTAATATATATAACATTTTAACATTTTAAATTCTTTTTGTAAAATTTAGTGATGGAATAAAAATTACAAGAACTAATGAACATAGAAGAAGACAAGATAATCAAACTTATATGGTCTCTTGCTTAACTAGAGTAGTTCCTTGCTTAATCATAATTATTTAGTAGCATCCAATCAACATTTTCCTTGTTCAGTCAAACCACGAACCAAAGAACAATATATCTTAAGCATCGAGATTCACCTAACAAGAGACGTTACTGACCAGTGAAAATTGTAAGTAAACAGTATGAGAACTTTGGTTGCATATCTCACTCAACAAGTCTAAGTTTGACTTAACAAGTCACTTATGGAATGTTCTCCCTTTAGCTCGAAATCACATATAAGAGTATAGGAAGATAGAAAAGAGAACATAGCAAATACCAAAAAAGGGAAGGTTAGGTCACTTATTGGAGACACCACCCATGACTACTACCTCCATTTGTTCATTGTTTTTATATAGAGATTTCATGTTATTCAACTTCATAAGTAGCTAAATATTCTTTTGTTTGGACTAGATATAGTCATAAAATTATTCTTTTACATTGACTTTTAATCTTGGGTTAAATATGTTTTTGGTCCCTCAAGTTTCAATGAAATTTGGAATTAGTCCCTCTTTAAAACTTTTGACCAATTTAGTCCTTCATCTTTAAAAATGCGTGAATTTAGTCCTTCCAAATTTTGTTAAGTTTATTTGACATTTGAAGCACATTTCATGAAATATTTGAATTGTTTACACCATTTGACACATTTTCGCTTCAATGTTAACTCAAATATTATGATAAAATGCGTTTAAATTGTTATATCTCCTCTTCAATGTTAACTCAACTTTAATGCTTCTATAACCAGGTTGTATCTCCTCTGAAGCATCCGACAACAATGTTGTGTCTGGACTAAAGAAGTATGTCTAACAGTTGCGTACGTCCTCGATTTGTGTACATGTTCACAATGCGTTAGAAGCGGGCAAACGTGGGTCTTTGAGACGTCTCCACTAGTGCAGATTATTGTTTTTAACTCGTCTTATATGTCTCGGTTATCCAAGAACCGAAGCATATAATGGCATGGTGGTATTTTTACAATTCTAGCCAACTTTTATGCCTCAGTTCACAGAACACCCGAAGCAAAAAAAAGGTTTTATGCTTCAGTTCATTAAAAACTAGTGCCAAAAGCTCGCATATGTCTCGGTTGCGGAGACTCGAAGCCAAAAACTTGCTAATATTTCAAAAATGCCACTAGCTGATACATATTTGGCCTCGGGTGGCAGCAGACCGATGACAAAAGCTATCATATGCCTCAGTTATTAATTGAACTGAGGCCATAGAGTTTAATTAGGATTCAAAACGCGAACCCCTTTTTTCTCTTCTTCTTCCTCGCGCTTCTTCTCTTCTCTTCTTCGCTGCAACTCCATTTCTTTCTTCTCTCTCCCTGCAACCTACACCTGCCACCTCGTTACCACCACCCTGCTCCGGCCACCGTCGCGTCGCCTCCGCTGTTTCGCTGCACCTTCATTTACAGCACCTCCATTTTGTGCACGTCCATTTCCTGCACCTTTTTCCCCATTTTCTGACCTCCGTCACGCCGTCTTTCCTCCAAGGTAAGTTTCCAAACGCATTTTCCTTTCATTTTTTGTTTTGTATATATTTATTTTCAATTTGGATTATTGTTGAGTCGCGAGAATTGATTTGCATTAGGTTTGAAATTGTGTGGGGTCTTTTGAGTAGTTTTGTAAGAGAATTGGGTCTAAATTTAAGAGCAGTGGGTCTAAATTTTAGAGCATTAAGTCTGAATTTAAAAGCATTGTAACAACACTACAATTCAATATGTAATATATTTTGTCATGGTTTTTGGTTGTTTTTTCTTTTTTGTGTTATTTGTGACCTTCTCTTGTGTTTTTTATTGTCTCTTGTAACTCTTGAAAACGTGGTTAGTGTTGCATTGCATCATCTTCCAGTGTCATTTGCTTTTTACGCTCCTAGGTTCCTAATTCTACTATTTTTTTATGATTTTGTAGTTTGTTATGTATTAGTTTTATATTTTATACATTAGTTTAATTATTGGTAAGAACTTCAATGTCAATCCTATGAATATGACATGTTATCTCAACGGCTAAGGCATAATATCTTGCACGGTGTTTCCTCCAAATTTGATATTTCTATCATATATTTATAATTGTTTATTTGATTTTCTTCCTTAATTAATTGTAATGTTATTGATATAATGTAGTCTAATAGATAAAGTGACTCATATGAGTACGGTTACTATATAATACAATGGATGACAATCATTGTGTATGCTTGTATTACAACTAATTGGAAACGGTAATATATATTTGAATTAAAATGAATACTTTGCAATATTGTCTTTATATATACTAACTTAAGTTAATGTCTTATTTTGCAGACATTCAAGATTTCTGTGCCAATTCCCGCGAAGTCCATACAATTTGGTAGGATAGCATGTGCAAAATTTATAATTCATATGTACAACAGAATTGATTAGGATATGTATTTGGATTGTGGATGTTTCATAAAATATTTTGTTCTAGTCTATGCTGGTTTTAAAAAAAAATATGCAGGTTTAAATGTGTGAATAACAATAAAACAGAAAATGTATTTAAAAAAAATAGTATACTAGACATCGGTTCTTACCATAACTAAAGCAAAAAGGTGGTCTATAGCCTCAGTTCTTACCATAACCGAGGCCAAACGCTCTGTGAATTTTTAAATTAATTAAAAATTTTGTGAACCTATGGCTTCAATTCAGACAAGACCCAAGATAGAAAAGCGCCTCTATGGCTTCGGTTCCCCTAGAACCTAGGCAAAATAGCGCCTCTATGGCTTCGGTTCGCACTCGAGGCCAAAAGTCATCCCCTTTTGGCCTCGTCCAAATATGTCTCAATTCTAAAACTAAGGCAGAATAACAAAAACAACTGGGGCCAAAAGTCATTACTACACTAGTGCTCGGAGTTTCATAAGTTGTAAGACGTTGGAAAACCCTTATGATTTCTTGACCGAAGATAGGGTAATCAATAAACCATTTGTCTAGACACGAAAAGTGAGTTATTAATCTTTTTTAAATTCTTGACCTTAATGAGGTTTTTTTTTTATTAAGTTGATAAGGAATTGTAATTCAATAGAGTATACTTAACGTTTAATGTTTAATGTAAGATATTGGTGTATAACTTTTTATGATAAAGATTGATGACCATGAAGAAGAGGAGAATCATTATTCTTGAGCTTAATGAAATAAGAGAGTGGGGTGATGAAGTCGAATCTTAACATATTCATCCAACTAGCTTTCTTATTTTAAAAATACCAAAAACTATTGTAATGTTTAATGCTAACTTCTCTTTTAAGTTTTGGTTATTTAATCTCATTTCATGTTTTATGGTTTGTTTTGTGCCTAGTAGTATAAAGTTGATATGGTTCTTAATATGCGATGATGTTTTCTAAACAATCATTTACAGAAAGTGCATCGGTGCATAGTAGTATCAAAGTGTCGTATTCATAAGGATTTAACAAGTATATTGATAGTTAGTTTTTGAATTTTGATAAATAGTACATCTAAATATTGATAGTAGTAATTATATAGATTGAGCGGAGCAGGGACTTTGATTGGATTTCATCTCATTTTCTTCAACTGCACCACTACTATCTTGTCTACTTAATATGCAAATTATTTAATATCCTAGAGTAGGCCCATTTCTGCAGTCTAAAACCTAAGGACTTTAAACCCAATATGATTTCTCCACTCCTGATTGAATGAATCCTTGCTTTACTGTGCAAGACTCCTTCATCTTGAACACCCTCTAAATCTTGTGGAAGCTTATAGTAAGACAATGATGGTCTGATTGGGCCTCAATTTGAGACTAGTCTTCCAACTCAATCAAAACTAGTGAAGTACGATGAGTTGTCAATTCATTCAAACAGTTGAGACCAGTCTTCCAACTCAATCCGCAAAAGTAAAATAAGATGAGTTGTTAATTCATCATTAAGCATAAATCAAGCCACAAACTATTGAATAAAAGCATAAATAAATACTCAAGAAGTAGGAGCATAGATAATTAAAATTGATTACATCAAACCTGGACATGAGAGTTCAACTATTCATAGAATATTGTAATACAACTTCATCGGACATAGAATTTATAATAAAAGTATATCTCTCTAGCCTTAGAGTCATATTCCTGCTCTACTACTACATTTCTAACTCTCCACTCAATACTTAGAATGAGTAAATGGGGTATTTATTTATAGGAATTTTTTAGCAGTGCTCAACTCAACTTTTGGCGCTCAGCCACATGGGTTTCTTCACAGGTTGTTTTCTTTCTCAAATTAGCCCATTGTGTTAGTGTTTAACACTTGACCTTTACTTCTTGGGAGAGATTTCTTATCTACTCAACCTCATGGGTTGGTGCTCCAGATTTTCATGCAAAGAATGATTCCTCATGTAGTTCAACTCCAAATTGTTGTGCTCAGCCAGAAAGTTAAAATATGTTGTTCTGTCTTTTTTACTTTCATGGTTGTACCTCAATGACTTTGACTCAGCTGCATACTTGATATTTTCTCTCACATAATTATAAAACAACAAAATATCATTACAATTCATAAAATTCCATCTCTTAATACCTCATTTTGTATCTTACACCACATTCATGTGAATCCAATGCTCTTTACCAGAAAGTTAACAATATTTCAATGCATTTTTCACATTTTCAATTTTATAATTTTATATTAGATCAAAATGTTTTATTTAATGATAATTTAATCTTTTTAGGCTTAATAACTTTCAAAAGTCTAATAAATTTTAACATTTCTAATTGAGTCCTAATAATTATTTTTAGTTTATGGAGTACTAAAAGTTTAAATATTTTTAATTGACTCCTTGTCATTTAATTTTTTTCACATAAGTATAAATTAATGAAAAAGATAACAATTACATCACCTAGTCAAAAGAAACATTAAACAACATGAATTCTATTTAAAAATATAAAAATTTTGATTACTTAATAAACCAGAAAATTTTAATAGGAACTCAATTGAAAATACGTAAATTTTATTAAAAATTTAAAATTTAATTAAGTCATATTTAAAAACTAAAATAGAAAATATTTAAATTTTTAATGGAGTTAAGCATCAATTTAATTTTTTTTTATCATTCTTCAAATATGTTTTTACATGAAATAATTTTTTAATAAATTTATTACTAGGCTTAGATAAAATATTTTTTTCTTTTTACATTTAAATTGAGTTTTCTAATATTTTTATAAATATACTTATTACTATTCTTTGATAAGATTAATCTAACCATTTTTTTTATATTCATCAATCTAGTCTGTCTAAACAAATTTAATAAATAAATATTTTATTTTAAATAAAAATATCTAAAAGCATCAAGAAGCAGTTTGTAATCTTTTTAATTTAAAACTGTTAAGTAAATATGATGGTTTTATTAGGCATGTATCAACTATTATATAGCTGAATAGAGTGCATATGATTAAAAGGATTTGATAGCAGAGCAATAACTATTAACAAAGAGAGTCTCATCCACATTTGAAGACTATTTTGATAAAAAATGGTCTTGTACAACTATTACAGTAAATTATCCAAATGTGTTTTACCGTTAAACTCAAGTTTCACATGTCACGGATTTAAATTTTATTGCATTGCGTAAATAAGACTTAAGTGTGAGCAAGTCTTTATTTTTATTGAGAATAAAGTTTCAGTTGTAATATTTGGTTAGTTGTTTCTCTAATTTGCGATTGAGAAAAAAATACATTCTTAGGTGAAATTAACACGGTGATGTATATCTAATTTCATTATGACTTTAATCCAATCACGTTATATTACTGTATTTGATTATCTTCCTTCTTGATCTTTTACTCTCTCTTTTTTTTCTCATATGTTTGTTTCTTCCAACAGAAATTTTCTGTGAAATTCCATAATAAAAACTTATAGTCGGTTGAATAGAAAGCTTTAAAAAGATGATTTATTTTTATAGAAAATTTAAAATATTTTATGTCAAGATATTTGTTTGGATCAAAAATTAAAAAAACAGAGAAATTTTATTAGATTACTTAAATTAGGAAATCTTAAATTTTATCTAAAAGTATGGATTTCAAATCATTTATATTTTTAAATTCACTTTTTTTCCTTCATATACTTGTCTTAACTCGATATTGGATAGGATTTTTTTTTTTTTTTTTTTGACATTGAGACACTGTTGAGATGACTATTTTTCTTATTGATGTCAATTATAGTTGTTTTTATCTATGTTGATAGAAGTTATTTTGTAATATAAATTGTTAGATTTTTTTGAAACCATTGTTATTTCTTGATTAATATTAGTTAGGATTTTCTCTATCAATGTTGGAAACACTATATCTTTTTCATATATGAATTGAATTTCTTCAATTAACGTTTGTCAATATCAGTCGTAATTATTATTTTTATCATTAACATCAATGCATAAATAATTGTGATTGACATAAAGTCAATCAAAATCTCAATTTAACTAAAATATAACATTAACCAAAATTGATTTAAAAACATTATCAACATTGACATTTTTTAATTATTAACAATCATTTAATATTTAAATAAATGTTTATATTTGGTGGTAATGGAGAAATATTTTATTCAAACAATAAAACTAAAATTTACTAAATTTAAATTTCCTCATCCAAATAAAATATTTTAAAAAAATAATGTAAAATGTGATAATTAAATTTAATATGTTTAAATATTTAAGAAATTGTGAGATTTTGTATTCATTATTTTGATACTAATACTAATATAAATTATCATAATTGTATATAAAAGATAATGTGATTAGTCTTATTGGAATTGAAAGGTGACTTAGTTGCGGTTTTGTATTTTTCATATTTCATCTCTTTTTGGAATATAAAGGATTATTATTTTATTTGTGTTTGAGAGAATTGTTACTATTATTTTTTTGCTTTCTTTTTCTTTTCATAGGTCATCGGCGTTATTTACTACTGACACTTGTATATTACTCTTGGTAGTTAGTATTTCCTATACTATACTCAATATAGTTATAGTTCAATATTTCTTGTGTGTAAGTTACATAATATATCAAATTAATATAAAAAATTAATAAGTTACCCTAAAATAATTTCTGGTTCGGTCTTGACAAAAGTTAGTTTAACTTCACTAATATGAAACATGCTTACCTTAACCTTGGACAAAAAAATTCCATTAAAGTCTTGAACCTAAAAAGAAAAGTAAAGAGCTTTCAAAAGAGAGCTTCAATCTATTATTACTCACGGTGGAAACTGCAATTAACAGACTCAGTCGAAAAGCCAAAATCAGGTAAAAAGGAGAATATGATGGTGTTTACAAAAGAATAAATCAGTGGTTCCAGCTTTACTCAATATAAACTGACAAAGTGATCCTCGGTCCTCTGGTAAAATGTGATACATAAAACATGTCTATGAATTCTTAACCGCTTATTTTAACAAACTGAAAATTAATTTTACATGGCAACGAGACACCACATATCATAGCAAAAAGGCAATACTCTATCTCCACCACAGTCTAGACCAATAATAAACACAAGATAAATGAAATATATTATTCTGCATAACTTGAGAGTTCCCAGCACCAATATTTAATTATGCACACTAGTTACATACTTGAGGAGCATGGTGACAACGTCCCCTGATATCCTCCCTGCCTCAGTTTTCAGGTGATGGATCTTTGCTCCAGTATCTAGCTCAAGTCTCTTCACATTAGCACCAGAATCTCCACTACTCTGTATTCATAAAAATGAGACCATAATAATTAGAACAAGACACATTACAAAAGCTATAGTTATTTTATTTTACTGTAGTCAATTATAGACTTGCCTCTGACACTTTCTTTTGAAACTCGTACTCCAACTGAGCTCTGTACTCAGCAATTTCCTTTTCAGCCTCTTCTTTGGCCTGCTTCAGTCTAGCCAATTTTTCTAGCAAGGTACAATAATGATACTGATAAGTTCACCAATGAAGAGATTACACCTATATTCAGCGCAAGTTATAGAAGTACAATAAAGGAAAGGGAAAAAACAAAAGAAAATTATATAACCACTCCCATTTTTTAACTCTCGTTTTTATTGCAAGGTACAATAATGATACTGATAAGTTCACCAATAAAGAGATTACACCTATATTTAAGAAAAAAAAGATAATATTACATTAATCAATAGATTACACTAAACTACGTTAGAAAAATCAAGGATTTACCATAGGGAGGAGGTGGAATAACTTATTATAGTAATAGTTAAAGAATTTGCTGTCTGATTATAATAAAACCAATAACTCAGACCTATATATGTAAATGAAAATATCAACGCAAAAGGGAAAGAAAGAGACAAGAATATGAACAATACCATTTTTTGCAGCATTGACAATCCTTTGGGCATCTTGTTCAGCCACCAGCAACTGTTGAATTCCACCTTGACCCCTGTTAGATGCCATTCTGTGATAAAATCAGTTGGTACCGATCAACATTTACGAAATTACTAAAATCTACAAATTAGACATAAAACAAGTCCTTCAGCAATTCAAACAAATTCCTTTGCAAACAAACCACCAAAATCGCGACATGGAAATAACTACGCATAAGTTGTAACACAAAGACCTTGAGCTCAACAAATTAGACAAGTAATCCCACCGGAAACACTTCTCCTCACTCCAAAAGGAGGAGGCGGAGAATAATCATCAATTATGTACAACATTTCAATTTTAGACACTAGAGTAGAGTCTCCCCTAATTTACTTTTGTTCTCCCTTGGTGAAGTGATTCAATATACTTACAATGCTAATAAACTTAAATATGAAAACCTAATTCTCCTTTTTGCGATTTAAGACAACGATATCGTACAGAAAGCAGATCAAACACGCGCATCAAAACGCCAATTGAAAAACGACATATACAAATAATCCATGGTGATTATACATTGCATCAATCAGATGAAAATACATAGTCGATAACAAGCAGATGAAAAGCCAAGCGTTGATCATGTAACGAAAGCATAGAGAATAAAAAAGGATGAACGAGAAGAGGAAAACGAGTTGAGAATAGCATGAAAAACGCATGATATCTAAAAGGCCTGCATTGACATGGAAATCGTAGATCTGAAACGACGGAGAGAGAAGAGAAAGTACCGTATCAATTGGAGTGTGTCTTGGATTCAGAGAAAATCGGAGGTTGTGTGAGTGTGATAAACCTTTCTAACCGGCTGTGAACGAAAACCAGAGGACTGTTTTGCTGATTTGGTTTTTATTTACCCAATCAACACAAATTTTAAAAGAAAATAGTTTTATTCTTTTTCAATAACAGTTTAAATGCCATTCTGTAATATTTAAAAGGTTAAAATACTTTATTGTTCATGTTTTTTTCAAAAATTTCAAATAGGTCTTAACATTTTTTTTAGTCTTAATTAAATTCATATTTTTGAAAATGTGTAACAGTTAGGCCCATTCCGTTAGTATGGTGTTAACGATGTTAAAGATATGTCATGTGTTTTTAATATTTTTTAATTTTTTTTTAATTTTTATTTTTAAAAATTATTCATGCCATGTGTCACATCAATATTGTGCCACGTGTCAAATCAGTAAGGTGACACGTGTCATGTCATTGTTTGAATCTCAATTTGGTCCATATTTTTGTTATTTTAATTATATTTCAATCCATTTTTTTTAATTTTCAATTTCATCCTCTCCAAATTGATATCAAATTTAACTTTTATATAAATTTTATAATGATATTTTTATTAAACATATTAATAATATTAAGTTTATTTTATATTTTGTTTTAAAATTTTAAAATATTTATTTTAACTTGTTACAAAATTGTTTTAAATAATTTATATACAAATGTTAGAGTTGGTTAAAAATTAACAATTTTATAAATTTAAATATAAAATTTTAAAACAATTTTGTAAAAAGTTAAAATAAATATAGTTAAAAAATTTTAAAAGAATGGACTGAAATGTAATAAAAATAACAAATATATGGACCAAATTGAGATTCAGACAATGATTTGACACGTGTCACCTTATTGACTTGACACGTGGCACAATACTGACGTAACACGTGGCATGAATAATTTAAAAAAAATTTAAAAAATTAAAAAAAATAATAATTTTTTTAAAAAAAAAATCAAAAAAATGTGGAGCTGACACATGACACATCTTTAACACCGTTAACTCTATACTAACGGAATGGGCCTAATTGTTACACATTTTCAAAAATATGGACTTAATTGAGACTAAAAAAAATATTAGGACCTATTTGAAATTTTTCAACAAAAACATAAACCAATGGAGTATTTTAACCTATTTAAAAAGATATATCACACAATTATTAATATAAAAAAAAATATTATACAGTGAACTCCGATGCAATGCATCTATTTGGGCAGGCCCAATTTGAAAGTCCATAACTGGAAGCAACCCTTGATTCCTGGGTTTCAGTTAATCCAAATTCCTTCCTCCTTGGGTGTTTCTCGTTTTCACGAGGAGGCCCATGCACAAATGATAAAAGGTTTATTTTAATCAATAAATCATTATCATGAGATAAAGTATATTTTTCCTTGAAATAAATTTGATGTGAGAGAATATGATTTGTTGACCACATATATAATAAATATTAATGATCCTTTTTTAACAAAATTTTAATTTCTAAAAGACTAAACCAATACATTTTTGACTTTTCAAACATTGAAAGAAAATGTTTATAAAATTTAATGTTGTTATCTGTGTGAAGCTTTAATCCAAGAATTCATTATTATTATTACTAATTTTTAAATTAAAAATGCGTAAATTTATAATTCTGAAAATTCAATAAAATTTTGAACCAATATTTTTTATCTTTTTTATTTTAATAAATTGAATTTGTAAAAATAATACAATCAATCTTCTATTTTTTACCAAATTATGAGTAACGTGTTGAAGTAAAATATGTTGGTTAATATCCATCGAAAGTAGAAATTAAGTCTGTATCAATTAAAACTCAAGAGATGCGTTTTTTAATTGTATATATTTGCTTATCTCTAGTCAATATACTTGAACATGTATATGATGATGATTTGATAATTATTTGTATAAGCAGGTATTTTGTTTTAGTACATACATCACACAAAAAAAAAAGACGTTTCTTTTTTTCGTATAAATTGTATTTCCAGAAATGACATTTTAAATAACTCTACCTTTAAGAAACTTATTTCAATAACATGCTTAAAATTTTATTAAAATCATTCCTTATATATAGATATTTTAAATTACAAAAAATATATAATATAATTAACTTTACGTAACAGTTATATATATATGGGATGAAGTCGTATAGTTGGTGGTTCTTATTTACTTGTATGCTACGTACGCAAAATCTGCTTTCCTATTTTATAAAAGATTTATAATATGTCTTTCCTATATATGGTATTTCTTATAATATTATCAATGAATTGATAGATTTTAACGTTTGATAAGAAAAAAAAAATATTTATTTTAGAATATTTTTAAAATTAATATTCATGATTGACCCAAAACAATGGATTTGTTATTGAGGTACGAAATTTGGGCATAGGTCGAAGACAAATCACATTCACTTAACAAAACTTGTAGAATTTTTGTTAAATTTTATGAGTAGATGATAAAGTGATAAGAAAACGTTAGATTCAAGTTCAAGTGTTTGAATAAAACATTTTATAACTTCCAAAAAGTTCAAAATATATTAAGTTTGAATGGCTTCATTTTAAAATTGATTAATATTTGAATAAAATAATCTAGTATTAAAGCATAATTTCATTGAATAATATATATATTAAACATTCGTTTAAGTTTGCTTGATTTGAAAATTTTGACGTGGATTTAATTGATATGCAAACTTTAGAAATTATATAGGAATATTTATGTTTTTAAAAATATCTTTCAATTTTAGAAATTAATTATTATTGTAGAATTACGAATCAAGGTTGATATTGTAAATATTTTATATATTTTGTTATATATATATATATATATATATATATATATATATATATATATATAAAATAAAAAAATATTCTCCCTAACATATTTTTTATATCAATCCTATATCTCATATTTTATATTTTCATAATCCCTAAATATTCCTAACACTTATAATATTTTATATTATAATTATATCATGATCTCTAATATTTTATATTATAATTATGACACTTAAAATTTTGAAAGTTCGTATCTCAATTCAATCTGTATCAAACTCGCCAGATTAATATTATAACATAAATTTAAAAAATTATTGATTTGATAATTTTTCCTTTCTAAATATGGATTAAGATCGGATGCACAGTAGACTTAAACGAATATTTATTATATATTCACATATTTTCTAACAAATAATATAAGTAACACTTGAAAAGCATTTTCTAATGAATAAAAAAATCATCCATTGACATTAATAAATATCGATATATAGATAAAAATTATGATATTATTTATACTCACAACTATATAATATCATCAGTATTGATAACAAATAATTAATATTGGATGAAAAACAATCTTACCATTATCAATTGATAAAATTTTGATTAGCCTTATTCGAAAAATGATTTTTATTTACGTTCTAATTAACATTGATATTAAAAACAACTTCAACAAGAAGATACTTTGAATTGATCTTAATTAAAAAAGTTGGCTAGAAAAGAGACCACAAATTTACAAAGCATCAGTACTTCGATCTGGATCACATATCTGTATCCGACATATATATATATTCGATATTTTATGATACTTTACCAATACTTATTAATGAAGTATTAAAGTATCTAATATATATAAAGCAACAATACTTTTATGATAACAATAATTTATAATTTTTTATGTTGATAAATTTAATACTTATGATTTTAATTTGGATATACAGAATAACATTAATATATTTATCATGTCTTAAAAGATATTATACACTTGTCAATATTAAAATATAACGTATCATATCCTAATATTTTTATAATAAACTATTATGGTTGTAGGATACGTGTCATACATATCGTATCCATACATTAACAAATAAAATACTTAAATTAATATTAATTAAGAAATAAGAAGCACCCTAACTTAAATTATTATATTATTTAGAATTGGAGACGATTCTTCTCTAACTAAATATCCTAATTAAAATTATAACTAAAAACCATAAAATAGAAAATATAAAGAAGGCTAAATTTAATATTAAACCTAATTTATTTTTAAAATAAAAATTTTAAACATCTAATTTTAAATAATTAAATTATCCTTATAAATTCCAAAATTTTAATTCAAACAACGTATTTTCTATAAAACATTTTAAAATTGTATTCTTTAAAAAAAATATTCTTATATATCTTTTTGTATCAAAGAAAACTTTACAAGAAGTCAAATCCATTGTAGGTTTTTCCCCAACTTTAGAGGTTGACATAAACTCTACGTAAGGAAAACAATTGCATCAACTCACTTGAGTTGAGCCTCAATGATAGAGTATCTAAAGTTTTTTTTGCGGGTAAATAATTTTAGAAAAAGTTTACCAAACACCAGATAAAAATCTTTGATACTTTGAAGTTGGAACAAAAACAAAAGATTTTACCAAATAGCAAATAACTATTTTTTATGTTTTGAAAAAAAAAATGTAATTAGAATTAGAAGTAGGTTAATGAACTTCTTTTCACCACAGTTGTTTCTGTTTCAGTTCACTTTTCAGAATTTATATCTCATCATTTCATGTCTTCTTCAACAAAAATCTACTCTTGAACTGCTAAGTTTACAATTTTCATTAAGTATTAAACTTCCATGGCCCATTTCTTATACTTATATATTCCTCGCTTCCGAGCATGTGAATCGTTGAGCTCGATTGAAGAAGAAAACGCTTCCCACAATAAACTTCCAATCCAACAAAAAGTCGCAATCGCATCACAACTTCACTAAAGACACCCTTGCACGACGCAAAAACGTTTTGTCCAAACTAAATTTGCACCTTGCATACACTTACCTTTTGCAATATCTTCGGTAATGACAAATATGTTTCGTGGGTAAAATGACGTGCACCCGTTTTCAAGGTACATATGAATTTTCATCTTTTAAGTTTGTTGTAATCTTTCAGCTCAAATCATGACAAATATTCAGAAAGTGTTACACTAACTTGTTGTTTAGTTTGTAAGTTTTGGTTTAAAATTTGTTCACCGCCTCACGTTGAAAATAAATACACTCTGGAAAGGAGTTTGGTCCCCGTCATGAATAAAGCATATAACGAGGAAAGACAAGGACGTCATGGATGAACCGGGAAAAAAGATACGCTATCTCAGTCCTATAAAAGTCCGCACTGGACCACACCACCTTCAATTCAGAACAGAAAAATTAAAAATCATGGACCACACAAATAGATAAATCCATTAATCGCGACACGGTTAAGTAGACACGGTACAACGATCTCGCTCTCAGAAACACCTCTTCACCACTACATGTGATCCCATCGTCTCAACGTATCATTCAAAAATTCCCGAAAAATAGGGCAAACAATAAGTTCGGTAAAACGACACGCCACGGGTCATTAGCGCACATGTAGGATAGAGGAGAGGATCGTGTAATGTAACGCTTAAAAAAATGCATACACAAATTAACATGGACATGCATGTCTGTTGAAGGACGTTACTGCAAATAGTAAACATAAATAAATACACACAGTGACGAGGATGTACAAATCCCAAATCCAACATCCATCGAACACAATTAATTAAGGCTGTCTCCATATTACAGGTGTGGGGAGCTCCTGAATGACCCGAGAGCCTTTGCCGCTTGTGCTCTCAATACGTACTGGTGGTAGACTGCAGCAATGGCTGCACCGATGAAAGGTCCAACCCAGAAGATCCACTACCATTCCAAAACAATTTTCAGAGCTCAATTATAATTCATTTATCGGCCAAAAATTTACACTATAACAAAAATCACTTTAGATTAGACCACAATTTTTTAGGCATGGTATAGGTGAGTGTAGCTATAGATAATAGACAACGGTTTTTAGTATGACAATATTTTTAAAATCGTTGTTTAAAATTCTCACAATAGACAACATTTTTACATGTTGATTTTATATCTTATGTATGTTTTTAGACCACATTTTTACTAGTTTTGCCCACATAGTTTAAAGCAATAATTATATAATCATGAACTTTCATAATATTTATACATCCTTTCTAAAAATGTTGTTTATTATATGTTTAGGCTACATTTATTTAGCCGTTATTTATTTTAGTGTGGTCTAAACTATAAATCGATGTAGTGTTAGTAACGAAATTTATTAGAAAATTATACTTTTTTTGTCATTAATGTAGGTTACAAATATTATAATGACCTCTGTAAGTATATAGGATTCTCTGTAAAAACTTGTTTGTCTCTTTTACAAGCTTCATTTCAAGCTATTTTTTTTTTTCACTAAAATGTGACTAATTCCTTTTCAACTTTTTTATTTGATAAGTAATAAATATTATGAAACATTAAAGATCATGTAGTCAGCGTTAATTAGTTTAAGTAATAATTTGACTAATTAACAAATACTATAATTATTAATTAAATAATTGCAAAATATTTATCAATAAGAACATATTTATGGAAAGATAAAAAGTTATTTGTAATTTCAGCTTTATATTTGGAAAAATAAATAATTGTTTACAAACAAGTTAGTTGAATGTGAGAATTTATATATTAGACTTATTTCTTAACATTTTTTTTCTCTTTTTGTCTTCACATGCTGCTATTTTTTTCTGGAAAAAAAAAACTGGTTTTATTTCATCCGGAAAAAAATAATTATTTTAAAGACCACTCTCGACAAATTTATCTAAACAAAATTGATTCAATTTATGACAGATTACAAAGACAGATTATACGTACATATTAACCCAAATTTTTGAAACACATCCAGTGAGAAAGAGAAGTACACTAGGACATATATAAACTGTTTGATCATTATTTTTTTGTAACATAAAAGTTAACACAGAAAACTGAAATGAAATATTTGCATGTATCTCCTACCTGGTCATCCCATGCTTTCTCGTTGTTGAATATGACAGCAGGGCCGAAGCTTCTGGCGGGGTTGATGCCGGTGCCGGTGACAGGGATGGTGGCCAAGTGAACCATGAACACCGCGAACCCAATTGGAAGTGGTGCCAAAACCTGCATAAGTATTTGAGTCACTCAAGGTTCTGTATCAAATTAATCTGGTATAATTAAGTATGCATATTTTTAGTGTTCCAAGTTCCAACACTTGTTTCTGAGGATATGGTTACGTTGTGAGTGAAAGTAAAAAAAAAAAAAAAAAAAAAAAGTACGGGAACATGGGAATCTCTGGCTTTTCTCTTGGGATCGGTGGCGGAGAAGACGGTGTAGACAAGAACAAAGGTGCCAATAATCTCAGCGCCCAAGCCAGCGCCTTTACTGTACCCATCAGAGAGCAAGTTCACGCCACCCTTGTACCTGTTGTAGTAACTCTTCTGAAACGCCTTTACCAGCCCCACGCCACATATAGCTCCCAAGCACTGAGCCACCATGTAGGCGATTGCTCTCACCAGCGACACCTTCCTGGCCAGAAACAACCCGAACGTGACGGCGGGGTTTACGTGACCCCCGGAAATGCCCGCGGTGCAGTAGACGAGGACGAAGATCATGCCGCCGAAGGCCCAGGCGATGCCGAGAATGCCGACGCCTTCGCAGGAGTCGCCGACGTGGATCTGGTGGTTGTAGCCGATGACGGTGAGGATGGTGACGTAGAGGAAGAGGAGGGTGGCGACGAACTCGGCGATGAGGGCCCTGTAGAAGGACCACTTGCGGAGCTCTGCGGCGTCGTAGAATGGGGTTGGGGGTGGGTCGTAGTAGTCCTTGTGGGTCAACTCAGTTCGTACCTCGGTTTCTATGTCCTTGGCCATGGTTGTGAGAGTTAGCAAGTTTCAGCGGCGTTGTGTTATGTGATAAGGTTCACAGGAAATGATGGAAGCAAGTGGTATGTATATATATACAAAGGGAACATGGTGTACCGTGGCTTGAGCTTGAAGGGTGAAGTTAAATTGGGGGTTAACCAGAGTTGCTTTTCCATGGCTGATAACAAATTTCACTGTTACTCTGCCCCACTCACCCCACATTTGTACTTCTATGCTCCTGATTAACCCCTTTCGGTGTCTTCTGCTTAAAATTAATATATATATATATATATATATATATATATATATATATATATATGTTATATATTTTTTTTTTATATATTAAAAATTATAATTTATATTTTTTATAAATTTTGAATAAATTTAATTTCTTATCTTTAAAAATACCTAGACGAGATTTAATCATTTACACTAATTTTTTTTTTAAGTTTATTTGATGTTTTAAACGAGTTTCTCAACTGATAAAATGTGTCAAAGGGTGGAAACAAACGAAAATATTATAATGAGATGTGGTTTAAACGTCAAGTAAACTTAATTAAATTCACCCATTTAAAAAATTAAATGACTAAATTCATTTAGAAAATTAAAGGACTAAATTCATACATTTAGATAATTAAATGACTAATTTCAAAACTAAAAATTCAAATTTTACCAAAAATTCAAGGACCAAAATATATATTTAATCCTATATCCGTCACGGTTTTGTCTTTAAAAACACCTCAGAACATGGAAGAAGGAAGGAGGAAGAAGTATTTTAAATTGTGTTTGACTTCAACTTTTAAGTGCCATGTGGGACTTATTGGGTGTACCGCATATATATATATATATATATATATATATATATATATATATATGACATCTTGACAACAAAATTTTGACAACTTGAGATAGTATCTTTTAAGTGATTTTGAAATATAGAAAAATGAGTAAATAGAAAGATGAGAAGTCACTTAGAAAATATCACCTTAATTAAATTTTGAAAACTTTCTCTTGACTTGAGGTCCTCAAGTGATATATTCTAATTAATTTTGAAATATAGAGAAATTTAGAATTAAAAAATGGAAAATCACTTAAAATATATCATCTCAATTATAAAAGAAAGTTATCACAATTTTGTTAAAAAATCATTTTTTCTATATATATATATATATATATATATATATATATATATATTAAACTATTTTTCTTCAAATTTTTTATTTTGTTGGGTGCCTAATTCATTGATATTCGTTCCGGTGTCCTTTCATTATCTCATCCCGAATTGGACAGTCTTTTCATTTACTATATAGAAGTTTAGGGAAGAAATACATTTGCATTTAGAAATAGTATTAATTTTGAGGTTAGTCAAATTTAACATTTTATTTAAATAATACTCTTACCATTTTAAATAACACTCTTTCTATTTTTGTTGTTTTAGATAATGTTTACTCTCTCACTAGAGTCAATGGAGTTTAAGATTAACAATAATGAATATTTTATTTTAAAATATTTTACTAAAATAGTTTTACCATTTAATAAATGCAGAAGTGATAGAAAAAAAAGTAATTAGTTTGAAGAACGATCAACAATGACAATACGAGATAGTTTAGAATTTCTCGGAAAAAAAATTAGGAATGAGAATTTGGTCCCAGTATTACAGATAATAAATCCTACTTTTATTGTAAAAATTATAAAAAATCTGCATGCAGACTCTGTGAGTATAATTTTTGCACTTATGGGCTCGGTCACAAGCCTAAAACTGAAATATGTTGGATAGGTGAATTAACCAAAATAACTAAAAGCATGAGAATTGTGAGACAGAGTTTATAAGTATTTTTTTCGTATATTTAATTATGTTTTAAATAATATATTTATGTATAGTTAACAATAAGTAATACAAAAAGATTTAAATTTAAAAGAATTTTAACTAATTATTTATTAATTTAATATTTATTGTCTTCGATGAATGAAATATAAAGAATCAATTCTAACTTGAAAATTATGGTGATGACACACAAGACCAGAAACAATAATTTTAATGTTTTATATAAAAATTATTAATGATTATGAAACTAGTTCAAATGTATTTAAAATAGGGAATTTTAGTATATAAAATGATGGTATGATTCCATAAAAAACCAAAAACATTATTTTATTGATTGACCTTCATAATAAAAAATTAGTAATTAATTATCATGATAAAAGTAATTCAAAACACCCTATAAGATGAAGCGTAAAGTCAGAAGGGTATTTTACCATAAGAACAAATTATATAGTGATTCACTTACATGTCTACTTAACAATTACACCGTAATTATTGATGACAACTTATAAAAATATTGTTTGATAATAAACAATATTGTTTCGTAACATAATATTATAATTTTGATATTGATGTCAACTTATAAAAATGCATTTTAGTTTTAATTTTATACTTCTTTAATTATTGATTTAATTGTACATAATTTGTTCAGAACACAAAAACAAAAACATTCTCGTGCACCACCTGCTTCTGCACTGAACTGCTGGTCCTATAAAACAAGTTTGAAAGTACTAGTAGTTAGTCAGGGGGAGAAAGATAGGTGAGATTATTAGATGATGCCATTATATTTCATTATTAAAATATTTATCTACACAAACAAAACATTAATAAAGAGTATTTCGTTTAAAAGTTGTAATTTTTAATCACTAAATTAATTTTAAAAGCTTTTATTTTTTTTATTAATATGATTTAAATGGAATATAAGACCGCAAGTGTGATAATTACTTAATGGTAAGAATCTCTTATTTATTTTTTCATTTAATTTTGTGTTATTTTCATGACAAAATTTAGGATTTAAATTTTTTTAAAATAGATGTAACTATTTTTTTGTTGGTTTATTTTTGTAGAGAATTTGAGGTTTGAAGAAGATTGAATGAAGCTTCAAATGTGTAGGAGTAACTTCCTTATTCATTGAGTTTGATGTAATGTATCTAAATTTATTGTATCTTTCACTTAAGCAATATCCTTCATGACTATTGAGATTTTTCCTTAATTTTCATGTGAATGATTCATTATCTATGTTATTTTGTGGTATCTAAATATTAAAAAATACTTTTGAACCTGGACAAGGATAAAACAACTTAGAAATTTAGAAACACTTTTTCATAATGCATATCTTGTGTAACATAATTAAGGAATTGATTTTCACAAGGTCTAGAACTTGTTTTTAAGGAATTAGGACTTGTGAAATTATGGTATGAATGTTTGAGACATGTTAGAAATATATTGTTTAGACTATTGTATTAAGTTTAGCTCATAAAATCTAACTCTAAGAATCTTTGCCATAATAGAATAACTTAACTTTAATTTAATAGTTTTATATGCTTTCAATCCAATTTAATCTCTGACTAAATTTCAATCCTATACATGTTTATATTCATATATTCATAGCTTAAATAATAGGTATAGACAATTAACTACACACGAAAATCCTTTAGGAAACTATTTTCAAGCTTTCTAGTTATTATTTGAACACTTTGCTATATTTGTGAAAGAGTTAGTAATCACTATATCTTTATTGTTATTTTCTATAAAATTTTGATCTTAACATTATTCTAAACCAAAAATAAATATAAATTCTTGATTTTTTTTATTTAAACTAACAATTCTAGATATTTTAAATTTTAGTAAATGAAAAATGTACGAAACAGTTTAAACTTACCGAAACAATAAATTTCAACAAAACAATTAAATTATAGTAAAAAGATTGTTTGTTCATAAAAGTTGGATTTTTTTTTAATACATATAAAAACAAAGGTTATATATTTTGGGTTTTTTCTTCCTGTAAATGGATTTGGAAAGAAATTTACAAAACTAAATGATAACACTGAACCAAAATAATTCGAAAAAGAGTAAATATTAACGAAATTATATTAGTTTTTAAAAAATAAAAATAACTCAATTTTTTTTTTAAAAAAAGACCAAAACATGAATAATTAGTAAATACTCAATAAATATTAAGCAATCGAAAATAAACATTTGGAAACATGAATAAAACAATTTACGAAGAATCATCAAGAACAATAGATTAGTAATAAAGACATTATTGAATAGGAGAGTACAATTCTCATCTTCTTTATAACTTATATATTTTTTGATTTTTTATAATTTTTTCTTAGTTTGCAAGGACTAACATTTATTTTAATTCTTCATAGTACTTGTGTATTTATCATAATTTTATTGAAAATGTGAACCTTACTTTCCTCTAATTTGATTAAAAAACTTCAAAACTAATTTTTTTCATAATAATTAAAATCTAAAAAAAACGATATATTCATTGAGTTCTTCCTTCAATTCTCATACTTGAAAATATATTTTCATGCATTCTTGTCTTTCTTTATTTTTTGACTATTATATCTGATAATAACAATTATTTATATTTGTAAGGCTAAAGTCGTCTTTTGCTTCTTGGTTTTATTAGAAAATATTATATTAGTTCTTCATATTTTTTTTATCTCAATTTAATCATATTTTTTTTAAAAGTGATTCCATTTGATTATTTTTGTTAATTTTTTACAAACAATATTAAATTAAAAATAAAAATCATAATTATTTGTGAAAAACTAACGATAAGTATCAAATTGAATCACTTTTAAAAAAATCAGGATCAAATTGAAAAAAAAAAATTAAAGACAAATTTAACATTTCTTAACAAAAATAAGGTCCAAACAAGTTATTAAGCCTATTTGTAAACATTGATAGTTAGATTTTGAAAATATAATGAGTTGTAAGATATGCATACTTTATTAATTATTCTTTCTTCTTTTACTTCCACCTTCTTCTTATCTATAATCTTCACTCCTTCGTCCTTTATTCATATCTTGAATAATGTTGTCGTTGACTTTTATGAATTTCAATTAGAAGCACGCATGTCATATTAATCGAAAGAAGATCAAAGATAACACCAATGAAAACACAAAGGAGGAAAGAAAGAAAAGAAAAAAATATATAATGCAAATGATAGAAAAATTAGTTATTAGAATTTGTTTCATTGAAGCGTTACTATCTACTATTTCATCCTCCAATCTCCTTGTTTTTCAATTTCTTTTGCTCAGTTACTTTCTATTCTTAATTTTGGTTTTGATTATTAAAGTATTTTTCTATAATAATCATAATAGAAAAAAGAAAGGTGAAGGAATGTTTGGTAGAGCAAAGGGATGGCTTCTGTTCACTTCTTTTTCGTTTGTATTACTGATGATGGTAGGGTTCTTTTGGTTTACCATCTCAGCCTCTCATCATTTTTGTGATCTAAGTTTTATTATTTTTCTTCACTCAAGTTTCAATTGAATTATTTGACAATCAAGTTACTTATCTGCTTTCATTACAAGAAAATAAAAGTTTCGTTTTCAATATTAACATTGTTCAAATTACAACGTAGTTTAATCAATTATAATACAAATCGATTTCGAAATTTATTTATTTTTAATATTTATATTTATTTAATTAATATCAGTTAAGTGAATATTAACTAAAATATAAAATAAATAAGATTATGCTTAGAAAATGTTAATTTTATTTAGTTTTAATATTTTATTTATTTTATAGTTAAGATGTTGTTACATATAAAAAAATCTAAAATAGCGAACACCAAAGATAACAAAAAATTAAAATAAATAAGATTTGTCGTTCCGACTAAATTTATTTTTAATATTTATATTTATTTTAGTATTATATATTTTTTAATTCAAGTACGTTATTCATGTTAAATATAGATTATAATTCATTTTTAATATGATGACTCAGATTTAGGTAAATATCAATGTTTATGTAAATATCAGCACACATGTATATTCTTTATTTATGTTCTAAAATATTTTAACCCTTATATATTTTTAATTTATATTCATATTTTTCATCCATACACTTTTATCTACATTTTTTTTTCATTTCTTTCATCCTCTTTTTCTCTTCTCTTTCATTTACTTTATTGTCTCGTCTCTTCACTAAAAAAATTCTTTAAATAATAATTAATTTAAAAAAATGTTAATATAATAACTAATTTAGATATTAATTTATAAATTATAAATTATTTGTATTTAAAAAAGTCACCATTATAAATAAAAAATTATAAAGAATGATCAATTAAACTCTAAATTAGACATTAAAATTAACTATCAAAAATTTTTATTATAAAAAAGTTAATATCTAAATTGATTAATCTATCAATAATGTGAAATATTTATATTATTTGTCAAAAAGATGGATTGCAAAAAATACATACGGGGAATTTTCATTTTCTACTAATAATACATAAAAGGAAAAATCTGACGTGATGTGTGATTATAATAAAGTCGAAAATCAATAGGGAACAAAAAGCTTTAGACAAATCATGTATCTACCAAAGACGAAAATTTATGTTTGAATAAACATGATAATTAACCACGATATTTTGGAAATTTTCAAATAGCACTGGTTACACTTTATGTAATTAACTCCTTATACCGACAAACAATAACCCTAATTTTCTCACTGTTCATTAAGATTAAAAGTATAAATAAAAATTAATAATTACAGAGTTATAACAAAATGGGAACACATAATATAATTTTCTCCCTTAGTTTTTTGAATATAAAAAATATTTGACTCTAAATATTGTATAATTAGTAACTAAGTATAAGAAAAAATTGCTAGTATAAAAAGTAAAGGAGTAGAAGGATACATAGGATACTTTAGTTTTTGTTTACAGTGGTGCACGTGCATCTTGGGTGAGGTAGGGTACAGATAATAACAAAATAACAAACTGTACCTGTTTGTTTCCCTTAAAACAAGTTAAAATGTAAAGATTGTTTTGGGGTTTAACTAGTAAATAATGACTGTTAGTAGAAATGCCCCAAATGTATTAGGTCATGCACCACCGCTTTCTACCTTGTAATCAAACCTTTATTTGTGTAATCATGGGCTCAGCCCAGGTCTTACGTTCAATTTAATCATATTTTCTCGATCAGGTGCTTCTTCCTGCACCACCATATTCTCTCCCTGCACCTCCTTTGGTACGCTTATCTTCTTCATTCCTCCTCTCCATTCGCACCCCCTCATCACCATCTTCATAAACTAGATCTACATCTTCAAAAACCAAATTACAGGGTAAAATTGGAATTTTGGAGTGTATGGAGGTGCAGGAAGAAACGCACCCCTTTTCTCTTTCCTGAGCTAGCTTGTGGGTTTGCACCACATTTTGTGATTATTTGTATATTGGTCTCTATGAAAAAGGAAATAAAAAAGAAACGCACCCCTTTTCTTGACGTAAGTTCATGATTAATGATTTTAAAGAATTACAAATTTAAATTAATTTATTAAATTTTTTATCTGTTGCAAGAGATATTTTAATAAAATTAAACCATTTAGATTACATGTAATTCAAATTGAATATTAGATATAAAAGGTGTAAAAAAAAAAATAGAACAAGAAAGTAATTTGAGTTAGAATTTCGTGGATTAACGTTGGCGCAGAGAAAATTGTATAACAATATTGTAGTTAGGAATGAGTATTGGTATGGGAGAGTGTGTTTTGCTATGTTGTTAAGTGTTGATGGCGTTGCATTATTAATTCATGTAGAAAGAAGATGTGAAAAATATAATTTGTAGTTGTGTTCGCGTGAAAATGATTATTGGCATTACTCAATGCTTACCCCACCACCGACAAAGAAAGAAGGAAAGTGGACAATTTTCTTAAATGGAGAAGTTGTGGTATCATTACTTCATATGCTATTGCAATCTTTTTTTTTTTTTTTTCATTTTGCAAAACATCTAGAATTATATTAGGTTGGTTTTTGTCTCAATTTAAAAGCAGAAATAATTAAATACAAACTTTTATAAATGACATGAAACATATTTTAAAAGAGAAATACATTTTACACTTATATTTGCATATTTGCAGAGATATATTTTTATAAACTAGTTTCTTATTCATCTTTTTGTAATTTTATAAAATAAATACTATAAGAAAATGATAGATTTTTTTTGACGGAAAATAAATGTTACTAATTTTGATTTAACAATAGATTTTAAAAAATTATCAAGAAAATTATCAAATAATAATTAAATTTATTACAAAAAAATATGTTTAGAGACCAATTTAGAAATCAATTTTCAAATTTGAAATTACTTTTTTTTTGTTACCAAAACTTAGATAGTTAATGTTAGTAACTAATTTAGAGACCAATTCATAATAATAGTTATTTTAGTTACCAATTTGGTGACCGATTATAATTATTTGAAACTATTTTAGTTACCAATAATTTTTAATTCATAAATTGGTATCTAATTGATCACAATAGTGATTAATTATTTGTGGTCACTAATAAAAACATTTATGGTAGTGTCTCTTAGTAATTTTTTTTTTTGAATTTGTCAATAAATTTGTAAATAATTGATTTTTTTTTTAAATTTGTCGTCAAATTCATTAATAATTGATTTTTTTTAAATTGTTGATAAATTTGTTAATAATTTGATTTTTGTAATTTTGTCGGTAAATCCATCGATAATTATATATTTTAGGATTCATTAGTAATTTCATTGTTAAATCTATTGGTAAAATGAATGACAACTTTAATGCCAAATCAAATATAATATTTGTCATAAATTAACTTAAAATAATGAAAAAAATAATAGGAGAAGGGGAAGGATGTCAAGAAGGAAAAAGATGAAGAGATAAAGAGAAGGTGACAACAACATCTGTAACGGTGGCAGTAGCCATGATGGTTGCAACGATAGGCACGACGATGACAACAATGACAGATGTTGTGACAACTAGCAATGGAGGAGAATGAAGAATAAGAAGTGGACAAGGAGGAGAAGGAGAAGGAAAAGGAGGAGGAAGAAGCACTACTAGAATTTTTCATATTTCATGTAATTTTCTACAAAATTGTTATAACATTTTGCAAGAAAAGGCTTCGTTTTGTTATTTTTTAAAAAAGTTTTAGTTAACAGGTAATTCTTGTGTAGATGATTATTTCCGATAAATTTGCAAGTATTTTTTACATTTTTTTTTTGTGAAAAATGTTGTGTGCAAAATATTTTGTAAAAAAATTGTTAACAGGTTCTTACAAACTAATATTATTAACAAAATTTGTAAGTGTTTCTTAAGAAAAAATTTTCAAAATAAAATTAACAGAAAACGTAGTTTTTTTAGTAGTTAAGAGAAAGAGAAGGAAGAGTCACAACCACCAAAGATGACAAACGTGATGGTGACGACAATGATGAGGAGGAGAAGGAAGAGGAGACATAGAAAAAACGAAAAAGAAAAAGAGAAGGAAGAAAAAGAAAACAAAATTATAATATTTATTGACATATTGATAACTAAAATATGTCAATAATTATGGATTGATATTCACGGGCACATAATTATCGGAAGATTTAGAATGTCACTGATTACCGATGAATCTTCGATCATCCATAATCTCTAACGAATTTTTTTATCGTCAATATAATTTATTGATGATTACTTTACGGATTATTTTTTCCACTCATAATTTTATTATTTACCAATAAATTTACCTTTTTTTAGTGAAATATTTGATGTAAATATTTAAATCAGCAAACCTTCTAGACTTGTATGGTCTCAACCACATTTTAAAAATTATTCACCTGATATAATGAGTTTTCCACGTCCTCTTAAACAAATATCTATATGAGCCGGTCTTCCTCCCTTATGTGCAATCACACTCCAATGAAAAATCTGTAATGTAAAATCATTCAAAATTCTAACATTAAACTCAAATGCTTCACATCAACACCATTATGCTAAATTCATTCACTCGCTCATCAGACAGGAGACTTTAAAACACGTTTTCACAAACTTTAGTTAAAGTGAAGGTTAGAATAATATTTTTCAAAAGAAAGGATCAATTATTTGATAATTTAGCTTTAAATTTATTTATGTTTTTCTTTTTTGTTTAGAAGACAACGAAAAAACCCTAAAAAAAATCATTACTTGATTATTGTTCAAAAGAACAATATGAAAAAAATGAACTCATTTTTGTCAGAAAATATTTTCCTTCTGAATAAAAATGACCCGTGTCAACAACTTCTTTACGGCACAATACAAAATTTCCTTCCTTAACGTATAAATATACATGACACTTTAATTAATATATATATATATGTAATATCAATTTTTTATATGTATTACACATATATGACATATAATAAAATTTAATAGATAAATGTGTAATAAATAAATAAAAAATTTAATATATTGGCACATGCTATTTATTTAATAGATTGAATATATATAAAAATTGAAAAATGTTAAAGAATAAAAATGATGTAATAATAATAATTGAGTAATAAAAAGCTTGAATAAATACAAATTAAACCAAAAATTCAGAAAAGCAAGCTAGTTTACCATTTTTTTTTTCTAACTTCTGTCAATCAGGGAGAGAGCATGACCAAGAGAAAAGAGAAAACTGCCACATAGACACAGGATTTATTTATTTTGAAATTATATGCAAACTAAAAGGGAAAATTATATACATATATACATATACATATATATAATATGCATACTAAAAAGGAAAATTACATAATTAATTGCATATATATTTTACAAATATACAAAGTTGCTGCGAAGACGAGCATGACGAAGATCACAGAACAGGATTCTCTTCATAAAACTAGAGCCTTCGGACAAACGTTGTCATCTTCACTGGACAAAATCTTGAAACATCATTAAGTATTTCACCGTTCCAACACACGTAAAAGCCTGGGTTGGACGCGACATGCAGGTACGAACCACCCTCCAAATGCTGCACATGCATGCATGCATCCATGATGAGTGGATAGGTACCCCACGCCAAACGATGAACAACTTAATTACATATGTAACAGGTTACATCAGTTAGAGCAGAGATTAGGTCGTTTATTATAGCTGATATCGTCATTTTCGAAATCCTCAGCAGCTTCCTCGGCTATTGTTTCCAGCGTAGGTGTGTTCGAAGGTTTCTTAGGAAAAATTATAGGTGCCGGGGCAACCTCGATCCACGAACTTTGCTTTCTCATTCCCTTGCTCATTGGGACATATATGTATTTTGATGACAACAATGATTGATCTTGCTCCTCCACCACAATCTGCAATCCTTGTGTAGCAAAACGAAATTTTTTTCTCTCCTTCTCCTATGTCTAGAAAGAGGAGAGAGAGAGAGAGAGATTGAGAGTTTTTTTTTTTTCTTTTTGTTTTTTTCCTAAGAGGCTTTTTACAAGGGTTCAGGATTTGTTGGTTGCTATGTGTTAATTGGCAAAGACCTTCGTGCGTGTGTGTATATATATATATACACACACTTGGTGGAACTTGGAATGAGAGATGGGTGGAATTATAGGTGGGAGATATTTGGAGAAGGCATAAATAGGAGCATGTATACCTGGACGGTTTTCGGGAAATACACGTGGAGAATGAAAGAGTTTTCGGAAGCTTCGTTTATGACAACATTAACATAAAAATCTAGGAACCATCTAACCACAAACGTGTCCTGTAATAATTTCATTGTCGGTTTCTAAAGCCCTACTACCCCCAAACCAATTACCTGTTCCAGAGGCAAAAGAAAACGTCAACAACTCCTCACTTTTCTCCTCTCCATCAAAATATTCGTATTTTCTTATCCTAAATCTTGACAATTTGGGCATAGCCTCTAGAATATACTGGAATATAGCCAACACAGAATGGATTCCAAATTTGGAATTAGTATTCGTAATTCCTCTTTCAACATGTTACTAATATTATTATTTTCTTCTTCTGTTCTTTAAACATGTTACAGAAAGTTTTTTTTGGCGATATACAAGGTGCACTATGTTTTTTTATTTAGGTAGATGTATTTGGTTTTTGGTCCTATTATGCCCAACGAACTCAGAGTGAAGGCAACGATGTCCTTGAAAAAGGATAAAAAGTCATAGGCCACTTGAGATTGGATCAAGGCCTTTGTTTCCGTGTGGTCCCCAATGAGCCCAATTAAATGAGCCCATAAATTGGTTCAACAAAAAACTACTATAGACCGATGACTATGATGCCACGAGCCTATAAATACTAAGTACCGAGTCTACTCTACAAGGCTATTACCATGCTACACAAAACTGAGATCCATATTTTTTAAAAAAGAAAAGTTTAATATAATGTAACTTTTTCTTTAAATTTGAACTAAACTTATTATTACTTCTTCAAATTTGATAATTGTTCGGCCTAAGACCACAGATAAAGAGATAATTGGACCGGATATGAATAATATCCGTTTTTAAAATATATATTTCATTATTTGTAAGAAAATACTCAATTTTTTTATTACTCATAACGTATATATATATATATATATATATATATATATATATATATATATATATATATATATATTTTTAATAAAATTATTTAAAAATAAGGCTTTAAAATACAAACTTAGATAAACAAATTGATTTTAAACTAAAACTTATATCAAATTTATAATTAAGATATAAATACAAATAAATTTAGTCTTTCTAATAAACAAATTTCAACGAATTGCACCAAAAGAATGTAAATTTTAAAAATAACTTCAATTCTATAAGTTTAAATAAAAATATACAAAAATATAAAGTCAAATTTTAAATTATTCTTCATTTTCACAATAATTTTATTTAATCTTCATAAATAAAAAACTCAAATAAAATTTGCTAATAAGTATTAACAAAATTTTAGACTTAATACCATAATATATGTAACAATTCTATTAAAAAGTAGATAATTAGATTTCTTTATTAATTATTTGTGGATATTTATTAAAGATATCATTTAGTATTCTTTACAAATTATCTGTATAAATATATATATATATATATATATATATATATATATATATATATATATATATATGCAAGTATGAATTCTTTTCTCATTCCTAATTGTGAAAAATTCCTATAGTTATATATATATATATATATATATATGCAAGTATGAATTCTTTTCTCATTCCTAATTGTGAAAAATTCCTATAGAGAGTGATGGACTGAAAAAGTCTGAGCTAAGCATTGAATTATTCTATTCAACCTAACCCTTTTCTCTCTATCACAATTTCACATGATTTATGAATAAAAGAAGAAGCGGCAACACAGCATGGTGAAGAAGTTAAACAAACAGTTGCCAATCAGCTACTGTTGAATTCCCAGTCAAATTCGTTAACAATTTGAACTACTACTGTTTGGAAGGAACAGTTTCATCATTTTTTAATGATACAAGGTCCAAACAATGGCATCCTTATCTACAAAACAGCAAAACGACAACGTAGGTAATCATGTTCCTGAGGATAGACACACTGTTTCCACATCCTAAAACTCTAACCTAACTCATTTGACAGCACCCCAGAATCTGTGAATGAATGCGCATGCATGCACCAGTAAAACCACTTGTTTATCTTATAAAACTCCTCATAATATAATGTTGCATTATATAACAACCCCGGTCTCGAGTATCAGACCAAAAATCAAGAACAAACTACCTCTTTTAACTCTTACATCAACAGATATATGTTTTTCATTTTCTGGAATTCAGTAGTTCTGGTTCTAAAAAAGATCTATCTATCTCTTCCTCTTTATTTCTTTATATAGGTCTTCTACCTACCTGATTTGTAGGAAGACGTATTAATATGGCAAAATATCACTAACTAATTTATATTTTTCGGCTGGATATTAAATCTTTTTCTTTTAGGAACGAACTAACCACTTCGGCCCAAATCTTGTTTGACCCAAATCCTGTTCAGCCCACATCGTACTTGGTCCAAATCCTACTCAGTCCAAATTCTGCTTGGTCCAAATCCTGTCTGGCCCAAATCCTGCTTAGCCTAAATTCTACTCGGCCTAAATGTTCGTCATCCGGTCCAAATCCTGCTCGACCTAAATGTTTGTTATCTTGGTCCATGACTAAAACTCGTTTTATAATAAATATTTATCGGGTCAAAATCAAAATGAACATGTTGAGATCTGCCATTATCCGGAGAGTACACAACCATGAACACAAGTTGAAACGTGGTGGAGATTAATATAGAAGAAAGAAGGGGACAAGGCACATGCTTTATTAGGCCTGGTTCATTTTTCTAAGCCATTTCGATGCTTCAATCACTCACTTCAATTAACATTTGGTCTTCTCTTCATAACTTACACGCCACTTTCTGTTTCTACCTTGCTTTTTCTAACCAGTTAGGACCATCCTTTTTACCTTCCTCAATAAAAACCTATATATCATTTCAAACTTTCTCTTAAGTATTACAGTATATATATCTTAATTAAATTTTGAGAGTATAAAAATTTATGTTTTGTTTTTAGTTTTTATTATTTTAAGATTACGATGTTATGCTATTTAATATTATCTAATTATTATAAGTGTTTCATTAATACTGTTCGATCATACTAGATCATTAACTATTGAATTAATGCATGTCATTGTCAATTTAATCATCAGTCCAATTTTAAAATATTGATTAAAACCTCGAGAAAGTGGCATATTCCAAGGTATAAATCACATAGGAAAATTGGCTTCAAGTACGCATAGAAATCTACTCTTATTATACTCCTAGCATCTCATGGCTGTAGAATATACGTGTATTTTTCATTTTCAAAAGAAACTTTTTTATTTAATTGCGTCGTTAGAACGATTGTGGAAAATGGAGAGGAAAAAGTTTGAGAAATTTGGATGGTGTTAATTAGTCTAAATAAAGATTCTTAAATTATTCTCTTGTCATGTTTTGTTTTCTATTATTGGAAAGGAAGGGAAATCTGTTTGGTAATATTTTATTCTGCTGAATCAATTACATCAAGAATATATTCACCCTCTCTTTCTTTTATTAATACTTATAAAAAGATTAAACAATATATTACTATAATTCAGTAAAATCAGTAATATTAATACTGACCTAGGTATGAATTTTAAAGGATTAAAAGACGAGGCAGTTTATTGAATATTTTCCATCTTGGTTATAATAAAGAAACGCTTTAAAAAGCTAATTACAAAGACGCGTTGATACAGTTTTACGACACATAAAGAAAATTATTAAGACCTGTAAAAGTTTTAATCAAGAATTAGCCTCTGTAATTGATAACCTTAATTATGGTTAAGAATAGGGTTTCCTTTTACAATTAATACCTATTATTTAGTCACCTATATAGAATACCAGAAAGTTATAATAATAATAAATGATTTTTGTTACAGCATAAAACTAAAGTCAGTTGTTTCCAAAGAAAACCAACATTTCGACTGACTGGTGAGCCATTTTCAACTTAATTAATTTGGCCCCCTTTTTTACTTTTTGTTTTCTTATATGCATTTTCAGTAGCTTATTGCATACCAAAACCCTTCACGTCTTGGGGTTATGAATAGGCATTTCTCAACTAGTCATTATTATTAGCCCTTTCTTAATTCTTGTACGTATCACAAACAAAAACAACGTCAACACCATTTTTTTTTCTTTTCATTCAAAACAATAAAATACATCATTTGACATCACTCTCTATGGTTCATACAAATATTAAAGAGAAACAAAATGAAATCCTACAATAATAAATAAATAATAATACTCGTTTTCATTTTTTCTCACTTAATCTAATTAACCTCACTTTTTGGCTCTGGAATTTTCTTTTCTTTTGTTTCACACTTATTCAAAGAAAGTACTAGTCATGTCTAATGCACCAAAGGATAATAGGATTAGGTTAATAGGGGTGATTAAAACTTTCCTTCTTCTCAAAGAACTAATTAATAATAATGACAAGGTCGTGACAAAAGTCTATGATAACGTGTCAAGATATAGACATCTTGATCTTGATTCAACGGTGGTGATGGGTGGAACCCACAGCTTTAAATATTTTTACAAATTTGTGATGAATGTGAAATAAAAATAAATGAAAAATGAGATAAATTGAATAATTTATAAGAAACTAATATATAAATAAATAACAGAACTCCTTATCTTTATTCTCAATAGTAATAATGGGAATATGTTGTTTTTTTTTTCCTTAGACGCATAGGTAGTATAGGAGACTATTTAAATTATACTTAACCTCCTCTAATCCAAACATATCCTGCTTGCATTATTTATAATTATTCATTTTACGTTTTTCTTATTTTTTTTTTCTTCTAAAATACGTGACACAAGGAAGGAAAAATTGTTTGTATGCGAAAAAAAAAAATAAAAACTCGCTCTTAACCTTTATTAAAAGGCAATCGAAATGCTTTATTTTTAGTAATTTTTTAACTGTATTCAGTCGCCGAACAGAGATCCCATTGGTTCAAGTGTCTCACTCATGGAAATCGGATAACTCTATGTTTCTCTATCTCCTTTCTCTTCGTTTCTATATTTATAAAAAGAAAAAAGCTATGTTATTATTTTAATTAAATTAGCACTAACATATACGAATTTGAATTTTCTTTTAGGTTTTTCTGTGTTATTTTTTTACAGTATTTTTATGATACACCGATTATTATTAATTTTAAAATTTTAAAATATATTAAAAAAATATTCAAAATGTTAATTTTCTGTATTTTTAATACTCAACAGAACAACACAAAAAAAATTAATAGAAAATATGGACTCTAACGTATACTTGGTAAGACTATGCCAATGAGCGATTTCATGACTATGCAAATGAGCGATTTCATGGACAAGATATGTCTAAGTTTTGAATACTACGGCAAAACTTTTTCAGCGAATGACAATTCTTCACTTTCGAAAGTTACGTAGCGGTTTTTAAAACTCTAGCTAAATCATGTGTAGAATGTGACTTTTTCTTTCATGTGCATGCATCATTCGCTCCATATTTATCTTTTTCTCTGGTGTGCAAGGAATTTAAGATTGAAGGGGAAGGTGTGGTCACGAGGTAAATATTTGGATCCGAAACATTAACGGAAGGGTTCGTGTAAAATCACGTGAGGACAACCCTTTGTATAGTTATATTACAGTTAATATTTGTTAATTAATTGTAACGCGTGTAGTGAGCCCTATAATAGAGAAAAAGTGGATTTGATTAGCTTTATCCTTTAACAGCCAAAAAGCTATTATATAAATGAGAAGAAGGAATAGTCAAGAGTGTGAAAATCGCAAAAACATAGCCAAAAACAGAGAGAGAGAGAGAGAAATAGACATCAATTATTGAGAGGTTCTTTGATCGAGAGCTTCAATGGCGTCAAGGAAGGGTTTCCTTTCGAAGGTGAGTTCCATGTTCGCATCATCGAGCAGCGATTTGGAGGCAAAAGCCATAGAAGGTGGTGACATGGAATTGGATGAAGCTGAGGTGTGGAACTGGAACAGTACCAACACTGTAACAGAGTCGAAGAAGTGGTCACGATCTGGTAAGAAAGGGTTTAAAAAGGTGGAGGGTGGTGGTGGTGGTGGCCGAGTGAACCCTGTTGCATCATCCTCAATGCCGGTGAATATTCCGGATTGGTCAAAGATTTTGAAGGAGAACTATGAGGAGCACGAGAACAGAGATTCTGCGAGTGGTGATGATGACGATGATGATAATGATGGTGGCGAACGAGTGCCCCCTCACGAGTATCTTGCTAGGAACAGAGGAGCTTCTCTCTCTGTGCATGAAGGAAAAGGGAGAACCCTCAAAGGTAGGGATTTGCGCAGTGTTAGAAATGCCATTTGGAAGAAAATTGGTTTTGAAGATTGATTTTTTTTTTTTAATCTGATTCCATTCCACAACTTTTTTTTTTTCAATTTTAGGAACCTAGCTCTGTTAGAAAGAGTTCGTCTTGTGCTCTTCATCAACAATTTTTTCTTTCTTCTTTTTGGACCATTCTTGTTTGATAAGTTATCTAGGAAGATATATAAGTCTCTTTCACTTTGAGTGTCTGAAGGAAGAATCACTCATGCTTGTAATTAACTATTTTCAACTACCTCAAAAAAAGGTTTGGTTTTGTATTTATGATATCTGTAGTTTTGTGTCCATCTTGTACTTGTTTTTTAGTCTTACATCATTTGTTTTTTGTTTTTCGATTTGTCAAAAAGGTTTTGGGTTTGAGTGAGGAGAAAAGGGTATGGTGTTGCAGAGACAAAAGGCAAAGTATGGTGAAATGAATTGTAGGAAATTTTAGTAGGATCGGAAGAAAAGAAGACATAAGAAAAGAAATTAAATACGTTTGCGGAATACACGGGTAACAGGGGAATCCGTTTTATCTGTTGAGTTATTTTTGTAGTATATTATGAGGATTAAAATTATACTATGTATTTTAAAAATAATTTTAATATATTTTAAAATTTTAAATTTAATGATCATCGGTATATTTTAAAGTCACTACAGAAGAATAGAGAATCCAAACTTATAATAGATTGTTGGTTAGATAACACTTCTTAGAAAAAAAAATCATGTTATTTATAAGTAATTTTCTTTAAATAAACCTAGAAAAACACTTTTTTAACTTCTAGGTTATCACATAAATAATGATATTTATACATTATTTTTATTGCACTTTTATACTAATAAAGCATGTAGTGCATATTTCGGAATAACTTCTTAGGAAAATAATGATTTTTAAATTTATGATGTAAGGGCTTTTAGCTTTAAAAAATAATTATTTATTTTGAGATTTTTAATAACTTAACTTTATGAGATGATTAGTTTCTCCTAACAAATCATTCCCAAAATGGTAGTTATGTATGATATAAAGTGTCTTCAAAAGTAATTACGAATTTTGTGGTATTTTTAGGCAAGCATAGAATGGATTAGAGTGAGTGATGATGACAAAGGTCCACCTGTGAGCTGAATAGATGAGAGATATAAGAGGAAAATTAAAGAAAAGGAATAATAAATAAAAAAATAATATTGTTAAGAAAAGAACCTATATAAATAAAATGGAGAAAATAGTTATGTATAATTTTTCAACTCCCCTCACCTCAATTTTTTTTTCTTATTTATATACTAAAAAACGTTGTACAAGGTGAATGTTATTGCCAAGTCAATTTTTTTTTCTTACTTTTACTTAACACTTTCCGTTTAATATTGTATCTATAATAATAAAAGAGATTCTTCTTTTTATGTCCATGTTTCATAATACCTGTTTTACCCTTAATTATTTTAAAAATTAATTATTTTATAAATAATTTACTTTTAATCATTTTTCTACAAATCTCTTTTGTCTTAAATCATTATTTAAATTTTCTTTTTACATATATTTTTTTTAATTTTATATTTAACAACTATTTTAAAAATTATATATTTGTTATTGATCTTAAATTTCTTAAAAATTAAAAAATACGAATACACAAGCGCAACAGCGCATGTGTGTTCGCTAGTTTTTAAAGAATACGAATATTTTCGTGTTCCCTATCCGCACACACCTCAAAAATAATAATTTGATTTTAATTATTTTATTTTTGTCCCTCTAACTTAAATTTATTTATTTCTTTATCCAGAAAAGTTGACGTTAAAATAACAGTTAACCGTAAAAAAATACACATTAAAAATAAAAATAACGTATTTTCAAATTAAGAAAGACGAAAATAACATAACTTGTTTTAAAAAATTTAATTGGAGAATTTTTTAAATTAAAAATTATATTTTACTTTTTCTTTAAAGAATAGTTCAAAAATATTTTTTAACACGAATTCTCTCGTTCTAGAAAATCTTAAATAAAAGACGAGAAGGTAGTGTGTATTTTATATTCGCAAAGACAAACATAGCCTAGAAGTCATGACATGACTGACCTATGAAAATAAATTATACGCGTTTTCCTGGAGAAAAATAACACAATTGATAAGAAAAAATTAAGAAGATGAATATTATCCAATTTTTTATTATTAATGTAAATTTATATTAATTTTAAAAATTATTTTTAATCCCCTATTTTAAACTCAAAATAAAAGTTGAATGATAAAAAAATATTATAACGTTGAAATCTAATCTCACACTAATTATCCCTTCAAACGATGACACTAAAATTTTAATATGTTAACAACTATCTTTCGTTTCTATTAAGTATAGATAAATTAGTATTGAGAATTTAAGTACGAGTCTAAGTCTCATATTAGTCAGAAATAAAAAAGTATAGTATTATATAAAGATAAAATTTCATAAACTCATTGTCTTCAAATTTTAGATTCAGAGTGATATCAATACTTTATTTAATTCGGCTCATATCTCATTAACATTAGAACCGAAAAAATGAAAAAGAGCAAATCACGATTCCATGGTTCAGACTTTGGTTAAGAGGAGAAGGAGGAAGATGAATCCCATTCACAAAACGTACAACACCAATTAATTTCAGTAAATCCACAGTACACACGTACTCACGATTCTTTAATTGTACAGTATCAAACGCTAAAATGTCCACCGAAAATTTAAGAGGTTTCATTTCATATGCTAAAATGGTAGGACCCCTTAAATTCACCAAAACTACTCACAAAAAAATTGACAAAAGTAAACCCTAAATTAGTTCCTAAGCTTTAGACATTGTCAGTGTCATCACTTAAAATCTATATGTTCCTAAGCTTTATTTTCTAATCCTTATTTAATGTAATTAAATATGTTTACTGAAATCATTTTTTCTTTTCCTCGTAAGAAATATATAATGTCTTAACATTTCATCATCATATTAATTAAAGATTGTATTCACATTTGAATTAGAAAAAGAACATTCTTAGATAGAGTCGAGTAGGATTTAAATTAGTTGGAGTCTTCAAAGATTTTATTTTTCCCGTTTACTTAAGCTTTACCACTAAAGAAAATTTAAATGAACGACACTTCAAAAAATCAACGAATAAACATAAATTAAAAGAAATAAAAAAAAAAAAAACTCAGTAGCTTTGAAGCTACTACCGTCTGGTATAACTCAAATTGAAAACGAATCTAATGGTGTGTTTGGTTTCCCACTTCCAAGGCACAAAATGAGAAGCTACAACGTTGTTGCTTTTGCAAAAAAGCTTGTTACGTTTAACGTCAAAGATGCACTAGATGGTCAAATAGGAAACAAAAGTACAACACACATATTGGAGTCTTAAATATATACAAACTTTCAGAGTTCAATCGATAGATTTAAGGAACACATTCACACCCTGATTTTTTTTTTCTTCATAGATACGGTGATCTACACACTAACAACCAAAGACTAAAAGATTAACTGCAGTGTATAATCTAACCAAAGTCAACTTTATTGAAGTAGAATAGAAGAAAAACAAGAAAAAAGAGTGATGCATTCAGTGACTAGGAAAGATCCAAAATCCAAAATACACAACAATTTTCCAGCTTCCTTTCCTACAGGATGAATTACCAGCTCAAAGGCCCTCAAAAAACCGAATGTGGTCTTCAAAAGTCTCTCCGTGTCTTATTTTGCTCACTGATCCATCATCTTCAACCTGAAATAGTTTACAGAATAAAAATCTCATGCTTTATAACAAATCAAGATGAGTTAAAATTGATTGTGTTCAAAACCTGCATGGTATTCTACAAAGTGAGCAAATTGATTGGCTTCAATCGTTTGATTATAACAAGCAGTATCCTCGTTTTATATAATGTATTTTCTCAAAACATGTAGAACTTCAAATGATTTTGCCAAAGAAAAAATCGTTGCAAAAATCTTATTCATATTCAGAAAGGTTTTCCTGATATTATAAGTTCATTGACGATTATCAAAAGGCATGTTCACTGAAAAATCTACTCCCTAAGCCTGCTCAAAGAAGTTAGCAAGTGGAGAAAAGCAACTCCATACCCAATACTCAGGAGGCCGCATCTTTAGATTGTATGTTGATGCCATGCTCATGCAATATGCGCCAGCATCATGAACCACCAAACCAGTACCCTGACAATAAAATTCAGATGAGATAGTTTAAACAAGTTAGCATTGTTGTCATCTTCTTTGTTTTGTATAATTATGCACATTTATTATTTAAGCATGTAGTTCAATTTAAATTTAAGAAAAAAATATTATATTACCTTGGCTGGAGTAGGAAGTTCTCTTTCTTTTCCTAAGAAATCTGCAGACTCGCAGACTGGGCCAACCACGTCAAAGGTTGTTTTCTCAGCATTTGATGGGGCAGGGGAAACCAACTCTATATGCTGCACACAAAAATTAGATGTCACTTCTAAACATTCACATAAACATAAATTAACACAAGGTATAGCTAAAATGACCTTGTGCCATCCAGGAAGTTTCTTTAGAACATGCTAAATCTAATCGAGTTCACTTCTAATCTGCTTTCCAATCAATAGTGTCAAGATTCCACCAGATTTGGAAAAACAGAACCAGAAATGCTATTGCATGCTTTGGCATGGTGAGATCCAAATCCAAAAATAAATATTGTTGTTTTCCAATATGTGTTATCATGTTGAGCAAGTTTTAAGAGTACATTATATGATACTGGAAACACAACCATTCATAGGGCCTAGAATTCTTCATTAGTTTCTGTCAAACACCCACACCAATATTGATTGTATTGATTAGAAGATATAACAAACCTTTGGCACTTGTAGTACATACCTGGTAAGCATCATAGAGACTAGGGCGGATAAGTTCTGCCATACTTCCATCAATTACAATGAAGTTTTTAGATCCATTAGTTTTAACACCTGTCACCCGGTTAACTAAGCAACATGTGTTAGCAATGAGTGATCTCCCTGGTTCAATGATGAGATTAAGACCACGGGAAAGAACAAGATCTCGTACCTACTCCAACCACGAAACAAAAAATTGATATTAGCAGGTATAGCATTACACAGTTAATAAAACACAGTCCAATTTACTTATTCTGCTATAAAGGGGCGGTATAACAGCTCAAAGACTAATATAAATTGGCAGTGCAGAAGCATGTGCTCCTTATGATACATAACACTTACAAACATATGTGTGAAAATGTGTTCATAGTATGTGTTTTCAGCAAATACGTGAGATGTTATCAAATCAACATGATTAATACGAACTGCTTATCTATCAGTTATCACACATAAACTATGCTCATGTCATGAGGACCTCCAGCACCAGTCATTTGCACATCAAAAGGTCCAATAGTTACTGCTATGAAAATTCAACATACATGAAAGCTTCTATCTCAATAAAACAAGAGAACTGCTAAGAACTTCAGATCACAATTGGCAAATGAAATCTTGTAATTGATGAGATAATTGGGTCCTTTGTACTATAGCATCTTTCAACAACCATAATTAATGAAAAAATTCTCAATGACATTAATCAAGTTCCTCAAATACTGTAACAAAAACATATATCAGGAATTTAACATTAGCTCAAAAATAACTTATTTATCACGTTTGTGTGCATCTCAAAATTAGAAAAATGGTAAATGCTAATTTTAATTGTACAACATTGCAACATTAAGAACATCTATTTATCAGGTAATGCTCATTAGTGATATTCATTATGCTAGAAAGCAATTGCAAACTTAATTACATATAAAATGTAAAGATGAAATGATATATGGGCCAAGTCCTCACAGTGTCAATGAGATCTCTTGGTGAAGGAAGGATGGCACCAGAATGATAATAATCTATCCCAAGTCCTCCTCCAATATTTAAATAATCAACTTCAAAACCCTGAGCTCGGATTTGATCAATGTAGTTGACCATAATGGTGGCAGCATCCCTGAAAATGTCTACCTGAAAGAGTGGAACAAGGAAACAGCTATATTTAGATAAAGATTAAGAATCAACATAAAGTAGTGCAAATTGAAATTAACCTAAGCAAGAATGTTGTACACAAAAAATAAAAATAAAAAAGGTGTATAACTTAATATACGGAAACAAAAATAAAATCACCAAAAGAATATTAATTTCCATCTAACCTTGGTGATTGTTGAACCGAGATGGCAGTGGGCCCCTACAAGTTTGAGCTCATTAGGATGCTCCTTCACTGCATCTAAGAACCATTGCAACTTTTCATTTCTAATGCCAAATTTAGAGTTCTTATTCCCGGTGGCAACATAAGGATGGACCTAAGGATAACAAAGTTAGAAGTTTAAACATTTTCAAATAACAAACATAAATTATGCAGATGAGAGCTCGAGGTTTCAGGTCTCCCCAATGGTGAACTGTGCACTAACCAGTCAATCACAATTAATACAGAAAAGTTTTAGTACAGTGATGATAAATGCATGAAGAGTAAAGGAAACTGCTATAAGTGCCGAAATGGGGGATTTTATAATGTCAGTGAAAGGAAGATATCGTATGAATGGAATATGTAATTGCCTGAGCACATTGACAATTAATTGTTGAAATTAAGCAAAGCTGTTTGCAATCAAATGCCCTGAGCAATGCATTGATTAGAAACTAGAAGAGTCTCATTAACCATGTTCCATTTCTTCAACATCAGAAAACTTATTTTAGCCGCATTAATCCTGATAACAGAAACACATTTTAAAGAATTAAACATTTATTCTTTTCAATGGAAGCCTCTTTCGATCTGTTCAACTACAGTTGCCTATCAATAACACCTAATCTGCAAAAATTACAAGATTCATGAATCAAACATGACTAGCAAAAACTTGGACAACAACACACCTGTGGATCTACATCAGGATTAATCCGAAGCAAAACGTTGACTTTCTTTCCAGCCCTTTTTGCAGCCTCTACAATGTTCTCCAAGTCAAACTCACTATCAATGTTGACAAACACACCTGCTTGGGCAGCCAAGACCAAGTCCTCCAAGATTTTACCATTCCCATTAAAGATACACCTATCCATTCAACCCAGAAAAAAACTAAGAATACATGAAACTCTTAACAACACAAAAAAACAAGAATGCCACACAACATGCAATGTGGGTAGAAAAAACACAACAACACATTAATCGGTTGATTTTATCGAACCTTGTGGGATCAAAGCCAGCACGAAGAGCCAATCTCAGCTCATTCCCACTAACAAGCACAGCTCCACAGCCCAAGTGCCTCAAATGTTCCAGAATCTTCAAGTTATTGTTGGCCTTAATGGCATACCCAATTATAGAATTCAACCCTTCCAATGCATTTTTATAGGCTTCAACATTCCTAGTTATCTGGGGCTTGCTGTAAAGATAGAAAGGCCTTTTCTCAACAGATTCCATGATGTCATGTACCTTGAGGCCCTCACAGTAGAGATACCCATCTTCGGATTTGGTGAAACAGTGCTGAAAAGGAGCCTTCTTTGAGTCCTCTACCGCGGTTTGAGCAGCTTTCTGGGAGAGAACAGCCCTGAGAGCACGCGGTCTGAGGGTGGCTTTGAATTTGAGGGGTAGAAGAAGCTTTTGAGATAAAGGGTTTTGGTTAAAGGAGTGGTTATAGGTTTTGGGAAGGGAATGAGAGTGAGAAAGAAGGTGTGAGCCTGCCATTGCAGTGTGTTAGATGAATGATTTTGCCGACAAGACAATGAGTTGCAAGGAAAATCACATGTCAAAACCCTCGTCCATGTTGCTTTTTTTTTTCTTTCCTAAAGCTAAACCAAAACAAGAGGGCTACTTCTAGGTTTTTCTTCCTGCACCCCGTATTTTTCTTCCTACACGCCAACTTTTTCATAATTCCGTTGTTACCCTTTTGGTTTGTAGTTATCGACTTTTCAGAAGTCGGTGTTAAATAAAAATTAATTTTTTTAATATATAAATTAATTTTATAATTAAATAAAAAGTTCTTCATTTTTTTTATTTAAACAATTTTTATATAGTGATTCACATATGCACTTTTCAATTTATAATATTTTTAAATCATTGAATTCACACAACAGAGTTATTATAATTTCTACTTCAGATCATGGTTATCCAACTAATTCATTATGTATAACAGAATTTGTAATGCAACCCAAGATATATTCATAAATTTTACCATTTCAGCAGAAAATATAACAATCTTTAAATTTCATAATTTAAGGTTGTACTAATTTGGGTAAAAATATAATTAAAATTCGTGGCAATTTGATAAAAATATTCCTAAAATCATAATTAGGGTTCATACTAATTTGGGTAAAACTTAATTTGGAAAAAAAATCATAAATTTAAGATACATAAACCATAATAAAATATTAATGATTTATGACAAATATTGAGATAATAATTTATCTCCTTACTTTTCTTTTTTACTTTAATACTTTATTGATGATTTATTGAGAAATAATTTTATAATGACCAGAGATAGAACCTTAATCACTTTTATCAACCAACATGCATCAAATTAATTTTTATTTTTAAACAATAAAAATATACAACTAAAAATATGTAAATAAAATTATTAGAAATTTTCTTAAACTTAATATAAATAATATAATTATATATAAATATAATTTTAAAAAATATAAAAATATATATAAAAAATTAAAAATAAAAATTGGGGTTACCGGTTTTTAGAAACCGGTGTTACCGGCTTTTAGAAACCGGATATATAAATATAATTTTAAAATATATAAAAATATATATAAAAAAAATTAAAAACAAAAATTGGGGTACCGACTTTTAGAAATCGGTGTTACCGACTTTCAAAAATCGGGATACTGAATTTCATTCTTGGGGTGCGGGATGCGGAAATATTTAATTTATAATTTATTTTTATTTTTGTGAAGGATATAATAGTCTTCACAGTCAAACTTGGAGGTGCAGGAAAAAAACTGGGGGTGCAGGAAGAAAAACCCCTACTTCTATGTAGTATTGGCCCATTGGAAAGCACAAAAAAGAGCCCAAATATTTACATTTCTTTGCTGGTCCAGTATCTATAGACTAAATGAACACATCGTTTTTGTCAGCCCAATGGATTTTTGCAAGATTGAGAAGGTTAAGAAACATAATTTCCAACTTAGTTTTTTTTTTCTTTTTCTTTCTTTTTAATTTAATGTGCTGAATATTAAGAAAAGAAGGCGTTGAAATCAGATATTCTCTGTTCACAATACATTTTTTACTCTCCAAACATAGAAAGCAAACGTTGCAACTAAAAACGTTTTCAGAATCTTATGAAATTGAAAATGAAAAGAATTTCAAAAAATTAATGTAAAAAAATGCTTTCTCAAACCAAATAGATAGTAATCTTTATTTATTTTTATTTAAAGTGGAATTTTTCATTTTGCAATTTCATCTAAACAGATGAATTAATAATGTTGATCTTGTGTATCCTGAAATGCGATTATCCTCCAATGTTCTTTAAATTCCAATTAACTAATTTCTAAGAATTTCAAAACAAAAAAATTGATTATTTTTGTTGTCATATCATGTGCATAAAGTGTTCATAATTTTAGCCTCAGTTCTTCACCCCAATTTTTTATTCACAATATCTGAAAAATAAAGTATTGCTTAAAAATAACCCAAAACAATTTATAATACTAATATAATGTTGACAATTAATTTAGTTAGTAGCATTGAACCTTGTGAAAAAAATAACTAAAACACAGTATAATCTCTATCATTTATTATAAAAGAATTAAGTAAAACTTCTCATTTAGTTATTATACATTATTGAGGAAGTATAATTCTACATAGGTTTCAAAGCCAGTTTATATGGAGTATTCAACTTAGGGATGTCAACGGGGCGGGTAGGGTACGGGTAGTAGTTCCCCCGTACTCTACCTGCTGGATAAATATTTGTTCCGTACCCCTACTCATATCCGTCGGGTATCCGTTATGTGGGTACCCGTCTATTTTTTTCATATCTGCGGGTATCCACGGGTATTCGCGGGTATTTACAAAATTATTTTAAAAAATAAATATTTAACCATAATTAGTGCTTAGATCAACAAGTCCCTTTTCTCCTATTGATTCTTGAAAAACAAACAAATAAAAAATCACTACCAATTTATATTGTAGTTTATTTTTGAATAAAATATTAAAGAAATTACTAACTTCATCAATGTCCACCTCTTGCAACATTGTATAAAGTTTCATGTTGTCCAATTTTAATCTAGAAGAGCCTTAAAACATAAGAAGTTCAGTAAAAATTTCTAACAATCACTTAATTAAAATATCTAAGTGAAGTAATTTACTCATTTGTGGGGTAAGAATCTGACCACCATTATTGGATGAAGACTTATAATGTTGTTTACTAATATATATATATATATATAAGGTAAAGTTTAGCGGGTACGGGTATCCACGGGTACGGATACTATGATACCCGTACCCGCCCCGTTAACATGCGGGTATCAAAAATACCCATACCCGCGGGTAACGGGTATCCATTTTTAATATCCATTTCCTACCCGTTGCGGGTTTTATCCGCGGATTCCCGCGGGTACGAATTTTTTTGACATTCCTAACTCAACTCCTCTAAAAATTATTCAATATCTTTTATATGGAGTATTCAAAATTATACCCAAGTGTCATTATCTTTTATCTCTTAAGGTCTTTATTCAATATTTTTGGGTTCAATATTTCTATATATACTACACAGTACTCATGAAGTATCAATTCACATTCATACTTACTAGTGTAAACACAGGCGCTATCGCGCCTGTGTGTACACATTTTTTTGAATTATATTAATAATTGATGATGTTGTAATGTTATTAAGTTAATAAATAAAATAAAAGTATATTTATAAAAAATAA